>Ga0310696_10000118_pt1 | contig 135721 bp, 107 predicted proteins | sample AusTroGonzalo_MG_4_FD_203885 | JGI IMG/M metagenome (GOLD analysis project Ga0310696, IMG submission 203885) | Bovine rumen microbial communities from tropical cattle in Woodstock, Queensland, Australia - Gonzalo_02 (v2) (version 2) | ecosystem: Host-associated > Mammals > Digestive system >...
GAGTACATATCCTTTGTGCAGGCCGAAATCAACCTCCGCCCAAGAAAACTTTTGGACTTCGATACCCCAAAATACAAATTTATGCTATATTTGCACAACCGCGTTGCACTTGGTTGTTGAGTCTACAATCGGATGAGAATAGTTCTTTGGTATAGCGGTATTGAAAAAAAAATGTATCTTTGCATTCGGAATTGAGTATTGTAATTTCAATTAAAAATTAATATTCAGTAAATTAGTATAATTAATTATCAATTCGTTTGGGGTAGTAGCTCATCTGGTAGAGCATTTGGTTCGCAATCAAAAGGTAGTGGGTTCGAGTCCCATCTACTCCACAGGAAAGAGGCTTGATGAGCCTCTTTTTTTGTTTGATATATAGTAATTTAGGTGGTTTGACTGTTGTGGGACTTTGTCTGTCGTGAAAAAAACAATGTAAGACCACACGGATATTGTGTTATTGGATGATTAGTGACATCAACTCTCTCCTGTGCGGACACGCACTACAAAAGCCATCCCTAAGGGGGGGGCTTTGTGGTATTCTGAAAGGTGGGTTTTCAAAGTAGGTATGGCCGTAGTTTATTGATTAGTATTTTTTTTAGTATTTTTGCAATTTAATATGTGTGGTTTTATAGTCATTCATCTATTATAATTAATCTAATATAACTCACGAAACAGAACAGACTAAATGAAAGAGGATTTTTCGCGATCAATAAAATCATCTGAGACCGAGGATTGGCTTGACTATCATGTGGTGCGCCCTTACAGCTACCGCTGGGCAAAGTTCTTCAACAGATATGGGATATCGCCGAATGCAGTCACAATAATGTCGATGGTAATAGGTGCAGTGAGCGCTTTCTTCTTTGCGCAGGGTTGTTACCACTACGGAGGATGGCGTGGAGTGGTGCTCAATTTGGTGGCATTTTTCCTGCTTTTGTGGGCTGAGGTGTTTGACTGTGCGGACGGACAGCTAGCGCGAATCTCGGGCAAGCGTACGCGCTCAGGACGAATACTGGATGGGATTGCGGGCTATGCATGGTACATACCTGTATATACCGCGCTTATCTACCGGTTCTACGTCCATCACGACATAGAGTTTGGATGGCTGGGCATAGAGAACACGTCACAAGCCTCGCTTATAGCGACAGGTGTGGTTTTCTGCATCACAGCAGTATCGGGAGTTTGCTTGGCAAGCCAACAGCGGTTGGCCGACTACTACCTTCAGGTGCACCTTTTCTTTTTGAAGGGAGAGACCGGCAGCGAGCTGGACAACTCAAAACAACAGACGGAGATATATGAGAACATGACTTCGGACAACCCGCGCTGGGAGAGGCTTTTCCAGAAATCGTACATAGGATACACCCGAAGGCAGGAAAGGGTGACACCGCGATTTCAGCGCCTCATGCAAACTTTGCGACAAAAATACGGCACGATGGAAAAAATACCGCAGGAGGTGCGCGACGATATTCATGACAGCTCGTGGAAGTTGATGAAGTTCAATGATCTGTTGACTTTCAATTTCCGCACATTCTATCTGTTTGTCTTTTGCATGCTTGATGTGCCGGTACTAGCCTTTTTGTTCGAAATAGTCGTTATGTCGCTATTGCAGCTGTATGTGAATCGCCGCCACGAGGCATTCTGCAAGCGTATAATGAAAAGTGTTTGATGTTGAAAAGGCGAAGAAAGGGACTGACAATAAATAAGTTTACAATACGTGAAGTGGACTAAAAAACATATCACCAATCTGTTCTTTATCCTCGGTCTTGCAGCCGTGGTGGTGATGATATTCACCTTTGATGTGAGTTTTGTCGAGCTATGGGGACATGTGGAGCGAGCGGGATTGTGGCTGATACCGATAACAGGTGTGTGGATAATAATCTACGCGATGAATGCGCACGCATGGCGGAGCATAATCAACAGCGGCTACAAAGGAAAGGACAAGGTTTCGTTTTGGTACATATACAAGCTCACGATATCGGGATACGCGCTCAACTATGCGACGCCCATGGGGGGGCTCGGAGGAGAACCGTACCGCATAGTGGAATTGTCGAAAAGGGTGGGGAACCAGCGAGCTACGTCGTCTGTCATCCTATATGTCATGACCCATTTTCTGGCTCATTTCTCGTTTTGGTTTTTCTCGATATTTGTTTACATGTTCCTTGCCATGCGCGGGGATGTGCCGTTTTCGACAGTATACAAGATTATACTGGGCATCATTTTTGTTGTCTGCCTTGTAGCAGCATATCTGTTCTCGCGAGGGTATAAGACGGGAATGGTGCTCAAGTTTGTCCGTTTTATGGGGAGGATTCCGGGTTTGAAAAGATGGGCCTCCCGTTTTTTGGCCAAACGCTCTGAGTCTCTGGCTCGCATTGATGGTCAGATCGCCGACATGCACCGTCAGGACCGGAGTACGCTCTACGGCACATTAGGTGTTGAGTTTTTTGCGCGAGTGGTTCAGAGTTTGGAGATACTATTCATGTTGCTGCTTTTCGGTGTGGACAACGGTGGCGGGCTTTCGGGCATAGCCATCACTTTTGTCCATTCAATGATGATAGTGGCCGTCACTACTCTTTTGGCAAACATCATAGGTTTTCTGCCTATGCAAATAGGGGTGCAGGAGGGCGGTTTTGTGGTTTCCATAGCCTTGCTTGGACTTCCGCCTGCGCTGGGTATCTTTGTTTGTATCATTTGTCGCGTCCGTGAGATAATCTGGATAGCAGTTGGTTTGGTGCTGATGAAAATAAGCGGAGGAAGCTTCAGGGAAATTAAGCAGGCAGCAGGAGGACAAGAAATTCAAACGCCGCAAGAGACGGAAGAAACGTCTTCGGGACATTAATTCTATTTGGCCTGCAGGGAAGAATGGGTTCTCGCACTATTCTTTTTCAGCACTATGCGGAACACGGTTCCCTGGCCTACCACGGAGTATTTGAGGAATATCTTTCCGCGGTGATACTCGTTGATTATGCGTCGGGCAAGTGAAAGACCGAGACCCCAGCCACGCTGTTTGGTGGTGTAGCCCGATTCGAAGATGTGTTTCTGCACCGATGTGGGAATTCCCTTTCCGGTGTCGCTGATGTCAAGATAGATGTGTTTGCTGTCGTCGGATACGATGACCGAGAATATTCCGCTGCCTTCCATTGCGTCGATGGCGTTCTTGCAGAGGTTCTCGATTACCCACTCGAAAAGGTAACGGTTCATAGGCACAATCACCTCGCCGTCGGGATAGCCCGTCTGAAACTCCACTGTTTTCGGGCTGCGTGTTTTGAGGTAGGAGATGGCGTTTTCGACCACCTCGCACAGGTTCTCGTCTTTCAATTCTGGTACCGAGCCGATTTTGGAGAAGCGGTGGGTGATGGTCTCGAGTCGCGCAAGGTCTTTGCGGATTTCAGCCGAGTATTTTTCATCGAAGGTCTTACCTTCGAGATAGTCGGTCCACGCTATCAGGGACGATATGGGAGTGCCGAGTTGGTGAGCCGTTTCCTTTGCCATGCCGACCCAGATGCGGTTCTGCTCCATGCTCCGAGCAGTGCGGAACAGGTTGTAAGAGATGAGCACCAGCACCATGAGAATGAATACATACAGCACAGGCACCCAGTTGAGCGCTTTCAGCAGGGGAGTGCTTTCGTAAAAGACGTATGCCCGCTGAGAGTCGGGCAGGGTTATCTGGATGGGAGTGTTTTCGTGCTGCATGCGTTCGAGGGTGGCGGCCAGCTTGTCAGGGGTGTTGATGCTGCTCTCGTCAAGGTTGCCGTAGCTGAGCAGGCAGTGCATTGAGCCGTCGGTAATGACAACGGGGACAAACACCGAGTTGTTGGTGATTTCGGACAGGAAGGATTGGAGGAACCCGTTGAGCATGTGCCGCAACTCGCGGTAGGTGTGCGACTCTTTGTAGTAGAGGGTCATGGGCATGCCCCATATAGTGTAGTGGAACGGCGGATTTTGGGAGAATTCCTCGAGCAGGCGTCCTTGTAGCCGTTGTCCGCTCATCTCTTGCGGTACGGTGATTACTCCGTTGGCATCGGTAATAATGAGGTCTGTCTGGCAGCTGTCAACGATGTAGTTCACGTAAGCCAAGCTGAAACGCATGTCGGTGGCTTGGTCGGAGTTGAACGATTGCAGTATGTCGGTGTACATACGCATCTTGCGGTACTCGTCGATGCCCACTTGCTTGAAGAACTCGTCCGAGTAGCTCATCAACTGTGCTTTCTGACTTATGGCTTGCGCCCACAAGCTCACCTTCTGTTTCTCGGAGTGGCGAATTTGGGTGGCGATGTTGTTGATTTCCCAGAGGGCAAAAATAGACAACGCCACAGTGACGGCCAAAACTATCCACTTTACACGAGGACTATGGTATATTTTCTGTCGGCTTTTTAGGTTGACTCGCTTCATATATTGTGTTGAAATGTCTAAATGTCTAAATGTTGAAATGTTTGAATGATTTGAACCTTTCAAACCCTTTGAACCTTTTAAACCTTTCAAACCTTGAACCATTTTCGCCCCGTGCGGGCACGCACCCAACTCATTCAAACCTTATCGTCTTGGCCGGTTCAACTCTTGAAATATATGCCGCAGGCAGCAGCAAGGCCACAGTGCAGGCTACAATGGTACCTGCGGCTATGGCTATGAATATCCAGGGACTCAGATCGACTGGCATATAACCCACCGAGTAGCTTTCGCTGTCGAGCTTCACTATGCGGAAGAAATGCTGCAACAGACAGAGTCCCACGGCAAGCGCAGTTCCTGTTAAGATGCCGACACCCGTAATACGGACCGACTTGATGAGAAATATCCTCATCACCGCTGCGTTGCTGGCTCCCAGTGTCTTCAGTACTCCAATCATCGAAGTTTTCTCGAAAATCATGATAAGCAGCGCCGACACCACCGATACTATGCATACCATCGCCATCACGCAGATGATGAGCACGATGTTGGAGTTCAGTAGTTCCAGCCAAGAGAAAAGTGTCTGGTTCTCCTCAACTACGGTGGTGACGGTCTTGTCGTAGCTCACCGTTTCGCCGACCGCCTGAGCTATTGCGTCAAGGCGTCCGAAGTCATCTACAAGTATTTCGTAACCGCCGACTTCCGACTCGTTCCACCCGTTCAGTTTTTGCAGGTGGCGCAGGTCTCCGATCACGTAGTGTTCATCAAATTCGGTGAGGTCGGTGTTGTATATGCCCACCACCGTGAAGGCTCTGGCGCGGTAGCCTTCGCCTTGCCAGAAATAGGTGCGCATCTTTGACGCTGTGTCCAATCCCAGCTTGCGTGCAATAGTTTGCGAGATGATAACCTCGTTCTTCGCCACGCTGTCGCTCATGTCGAACAGCCGTCCCCGAACTAGGTTCTCTTTAAAGAACCTCAGGTCGTAGTCGCGGTCAGTGCCCTTCATCACGATGCCGTGTATCTGGTTGTCGGTCTTCACCATGCCGCCTTTGGTGGCGTAGTACTGCACCTGCTTGACATCCGGCAAACTCTCTAAGGCAGCTATCTCGTCGAGGTCGGCCACAATCGGCGTCTCTTCATACAGGTTTCCTATATCGTAGCTTTTCACCACTATGTGCGAGCCGAACCCTACCACCTTGTCGCTGATGGCTTTCTGGAAACCCTGCAGTATGCTGACCGACATAGTCATCACCAGCACACCCAACGCTATACTGTAGGTGGCAATTCGCACCAGCGGGGCAGAAAAACTGCCCCTCCGGTGTGATAGAAACCGCCGTGCTATAAACCGCTCAAACAAGCTTTATGCCTACTCAAAAACTGAACGCGATGGCGATAAAGTCCTCCGCTTTCAGGCATGCGCCTCCAATAAGGCCGCCATCGACATCGGGTTTCGAGAATATCTCTTTGGCGTTGGACGGTTTGCAGCTTCCGCCGTAGAGTATTGAGATTCCTTCGGCCACCTCTTTGCCGTATTTCTCGGCTATCAGGTTGCGTATGAAGGCGTGTATCTCCTGTGCCTGTTCGGGTGTGGCAGTCTTGCCTGTTCCTATTGCCCAAACGGGTTCGTAGGCAATCACAAGCTCTTTGAACTGTTCTGCCGTCAGGTGGAACAGACCTTCTTCAAGCTGCTGCTTCACCACCTCGAACTGCTTGTCTGCTTCGCGTTCTTCCAGCCGTTCGCCACAGCACACTATAGGTCGTATCTCGTTTTTCAGCAGCTGATCTACTTTCTTTGCCACCATGGCGTTGCTTTCGTTGTGGTACTGGCGTCGCTCCGAGTGCCCAACTATGCAGTATTCCAGCTCGATGGATTTCAGCATCGCAGCCGAAACCTCGCCAGTGTATGCACCTTTCTCTTCGGTCGATACATCCTGTGCCCCAACCAGGAAGTAAGAGTCTTTAGAATAATCAGTTGCCATCTCCAGATAAGGGAACGGGGGGCAGATGATTACCTGTGTGTTACGGTCAAGTTCTTTCTCTTCGAGGGCATCGACAATGTTGCTTATCAGTTCGTCAGCCTCCTCGAAGGTATTGTTCATTTTCCAGTTGCCTGCTACAATGTGTTTTCTCATGATGTTATCTTTTAAATGTTGTTATTTTCGATTATAAACCTTGAATCCATAATCCCCATGTCTCTCACCTGTAAACCCATCAACAACCTCTCAATCCATTCACACCTTCACGCTTTCACACCTTCACAATATACAAGCACTCAATCAACAAATCCCGTCGGCGATGCGTTTTTCTGCCAGAACGACGGTTCGCGGTCTTTCTGTTCGGGATGCAGCCGCTCATACTGTTCGATGAATGGCATCAGCGAGCTTGCTGGAATCGACTTGTTCATGATAATCTGCCTGTCGGCGTTAAGAATAATCATCGTCGGAGCCCCGTGTACGTTGTACGCCTCTTGGTAGTCTATATTCACGTTAGGTCCGCCCACGTTCAGGAAGGGCAACTGGTGCTTCTTTACGTAGTTTTTCCACTTGTTCACATCAGCCTCGTAGCCTACCGCAAACACTTCGAATACCCGTTTGCCCTCGCTCTCCAGCTTGTTATACACCTCAATCAGCGCCGCTGTCTGCTCTTGGCAATGATGGCAGTCGGGGTCCCAGAACCACAGTATCACGTATTTCTTAGCCTGTCGGTGCGACGAAATCCTGTGCGACTCCAGCTGCGTCGTGTCGCTCATGATGAGTTCCTGTCCGTATGCGCCTATCAGCGATTTCTCCAGAAACCGTGCCTGCTTCTTCTTGTTTTCAATATCTCCAGCGCTCGCCCAGCTGCAGCGCCCCTTCAGGTAGTAGTTCTCTACAAGGTAGCACCAAACGTGGTCCCACCCGATGTTCTTGGTCGAACGGTAGTAGCGCGGAGCGATAAAGTCCATAAAGTAGCGCATCATCGCAGTGTCGCCGTCCATCTTCGACAGCACCATGTCGGCATAGCGGCATATCGTGTCTGCGTCGGCGTGATATAGCACTCCGAAAAAGTAGTAGTTCATCTTGTTGAACAAGTCTGGAGTGTATCTCAGCGAGTGGTCCTTCAGGTTGACTCCATCCCAGTAGTGAGTGCGGTAGTAGATGGGTTTGTTCTCCACCTCGTCTGGCACATCCGGTCCGCTGAACTCTTTCACCAACTGGAAGAACAGCTGTTTCTTGTTCTTCTCCAGCGTGTTTTTCTCGTAAGCAGTCATCCGTTCGCTCAACGCTTCCTGATCCTTCTTCGCTGCTACCGAGTCGGCTCCTTTCGTCCGCTCGTTTATCGCTTTCGCCTCCGCACGAGCCTCGCTAATCGTAGCCATATAGGCGTACATCTCTTTGCACGCATCGCTCCCCGTAACCTTCATGTTCTTGGGTCTGAATGCGCTGTCGGCCGTTATGGTGAATTTCTGGCTGCCGTCGATTACAAAATCAGTCAGCCCCACCCATTTCGTCTCTTTTTTCTTCTTGTTCACATCCTTGCGCACAAATGCATACACGCCCCGTTCCCAACTGCGTTTCCCTTTGAATACAAACGAGCCGTCGCTCCGTCTCGCTGTGCTGTCCTTCAGTATGAACTCGTCGCGATAGTGCTGTCCGATATATAAGACGCTGTCTTGCAGCTTCTCTGTTTTCAGCGTTATTTCGTAGTTCTGCGCCATTGCGTTGCTCCCTGCCCACAGTGAGCAACATAAAGCGGCGAGTCCTAACACGATTTTTTTAGGCATAGTATTTTTATTATACATCAATGTAATAACGTTGCGCCGATGCTTTTATTGCATAACCCATCAGCGGTTAAACCTTACAACTAATAGCTTGAAAAAGAGTTGTACAAGCAAAATGGCGACTGTCGTCAGGCGCTTAATTGCCACTACCGTAAAACGGTCTCACAGTAGTAGCAACAGCATCAGCAATCCGGCAACCAGTGCGCTGCCTGCTATTGATGTGGCAACTTTGCCAAAAGTCTCCCAGTAACTTTTCTTCGGGGCTTTCTTAAGGTCGTTCAGTGGGTAGATGTATGTGTCGGCCGCTGCGTTTACATGGTCAAGTGTGTAGTTGAACATCGCTACATCTTTCCCGTCGTGGCTTTCCATCTCGAAGATGGTATATCTCCCCAGCGTGTCGAACTCGACAAGATATGCCAGATGGTTGCATAGCGGCACCTGGCTGCAGTACGTTATATATGCTGCGGGTGCGTCGTTCGACACCATCACGATGATGTCGAGCGTCTCAGTCAATATATATTCAAAGACTTTGTCAAACGTGTGTGGGTGTGTCTCGTTCCACCTGTAGTTGTCATACAGTTTGAACAGCACTTTCTGTTTGTCTCCCGTTATCTCGGTTATCTGTCCGTATATCTCATCGTCAACGCGAACCATTTGATATACGCTATCCGACAGCTGTTCCAGAAACACATCAGGCAACAATGGGTCCAGGATTCTGAACAACAGTTGGGCTTCGGCGGTGCTGTCCAGCTCTATGGCGATGGCCGAGGTGTCTATCCCGACGGTGTCTATTCCCATATATACCGAGTCGGGTGCAAGGCTGCTATCCATCTCGACAGCTATGTCCGACATGTCAATAGTTACAGTGTCCTGCGACGGATTTGTGGCAATCGGTTCTTGTCCGTATGCCGCGTTTACATCCGCCAGGATGCCAAGTAGTAGTATGTATATAAATCGTTTCACCACTTCTATTGACCATTTATCGCAAACACGGTGTTCCGTTTGTGCAGTTCCGGCATCTTTTTCCTCCATTGGGCTGCGGTTAGTGTCCGTATGGATTGTGTTGGAAGCATTATGTCGCATCCAACGCAGATAAGCGTCTCGTCGCGGCATACGCTCACAAGGCTCTGCATCAGCTGGTTGTTGCGGTATGGGGCCTCTATGAATATCTGCGTCTGCCGCTCTTTGAGCGACCGTGCCTCCAGCATCTTTATTGCCTTTTCCCTCTTTGTGCGGTCAACTGGCAGGTATCCCGCAAATGCGAAGTTCTGTCCGTTCAGCCCCGATGCCATCAGTGTCATCATCAACGACGACGGTCCCACGAGCGGTACCACCTCTATGCCTTTCCGTTGTGCCATCTGTGTTACCAATGCTCCGGGGTCTGCAATGCAGGGCAATCCCGCTTCGCTCAGCAATCCCACGTTTTCTCCCTTTCCCACAGGGTCCAGATATCCTCCTATCGTCCGTGGGTCTGTGTGCTCGTTAAGTTCTAGAAACACGGTGTCGTCGATAGGGTAGGGGTATCCGGCGCTTTTCAGGAAACGTCTGGCTGTGCGCACCTCTTCCACGATGAAAGTGTGGCAACTGTCCATCAGCTCACGGTTGCCAGCTGGCAGCGACAAGTCAATGCTGCCTCCGATGGTGACGGGAATTAATATGAGTTTGCCGTTGGACATAAAAAAGAAAGAACAGCCACCATACGCAATAGTGGCTGTTCTCTGGTTGCGGTATTAATATTTGTAGAATCCTTCGCCGCTCTTGCGTCCTAATAGACCGGCACGCACCATCTTGCGCAGCAGCGGGTGAGGACGGTATTTAGGATCGCCGAACTCTTTGTAGAGAACTTCCATGATGGCCAGGTTGACATCGTTGCCGATAAGGTCGGCCAAGGCCAACGGACCCATCGGATGGTTGGCTCCGAGCATCATACATTTGTCGATATCTTCGGCACTGGCAATGCCGTCGGCGAGGATACCCACAGCTTCGTTGATCATCGGGATAAGTATGCGGTTCACCACGAATCCGGGAGCTTCTTTCACTTCGACGGGCTGTTTTCCAATCGAGGTGGCGAGATCGACGATAGTCTTGGTTACCTCGGCGCTGGTCAGCTGTCCTTTGATGACCTCAACCAATGCCATACGGTCGGCGGGGTTGAAGAAGTGCATTCCGATAAACTGAGCGGGACGGCTGGTGCAAGCTGCTATCTCGGTGATGCTCAAAGACGAGCTGTTGGTGGCGAAGATAGTTTCGGGTTTGCAGATTTTGTCAAGTTCGCCAAACACATCTTTCTTCAGCTGCATCTCTTCAACGGCTGCCTCAATCACGAGGTCAGCGTCGGCGAAGGTGGCATAGTCGGTGGTGGTGGTGAAGTTGGCCAAAAGTGCGTCAACAGCCTCTTGTGTCATCTTTCCTTTCTCGACCAATTTGGCATACGATTTTGAGATTGAACCCATAGCTTTGTCCAAGCTTGCCTGGGTGCGGCTCTTCATTACGATGGGCATTTTCGCGGCAAAGGCTTTTACGATGCCTTTTGCCATAGTACCTGTTCCAATTACACAGATTTTCATGTCTTTGATTGTTTTAGGTTGTTATATATTTGTTATTGGTTCAATAAATTATTTGCCTTGAAATTTGACTTCTTCCTTGTTAAGGAATGCGTGCATGCCGTTCTTCTGGTCTTCGGTGGCGAAGCATTTCCCGAACATGCGGTTCTCGTATGCGATGGCTTCGTCGGCTGGCAGGTCGTATTCGGCTTCGATACACTCTTTGGCGTATTTCAACGCTATCGGAGCGTTGGCGCTGATGGTCTTCGCCAGTTTCATGGCTTGTGCCATAAGTTCTTCCTGCTCATATACGGCGTTCACAAGACCTATGCGCAGTGCTTCATCGGATTTAATGGGTTTGCCACTATAGATAAGCTGTTTTGCCATACCCATTCCAACCAGTTTGGCCAAACGGTAGGTGCCGGAAAATCCCGGTATGATCCCCAACCCCACTTCGGGCTGTCCGAATCTTGCGTTTGCCGAGCAAATTCGGATGTCGCAAGCCATCGCAATCTCGCAGCCTCCCCCCAGAGCATAGCCGTTCACTGCCGCAATCACGGGGATGGGGAGCTTTTCTATCTTGCGGAATACGTCGGCTCCGCGTTTGCCGAACTCGAAGCCCTCTTGCTCGTTGAGGGTTGACATCTCGGAGATGTCGGCGCCCGCTACAAACGACTTATCGCCGTCACCAGTGATGATGAGCACACGAATCGAGCTGTCGAAGTTGTCGATGAAGTGTCCCAGTTCGTTCAGCAGCGCGCTGTTGAGTGCGTTGAGCGACTTCGGTGCGGAGAGGGTTAAGACGCATATTCCGTCATTACATTCTGTTTTAAGGTATGTGTATTGCATAGTCTTTTTAGAGTTTCTTGAAACGAATTGCAAAGATAATTATTTTTAGTAAAATAAACGCATTTCGTAATAACTTTATTTGCGAATAAGCAAAAAAGACGAGCCGATATTCAGCGGCTCGTCTTTTTTCAATTAAGTTAGGACTTGTATCCTACAGAAGGTTCATCGTTATTTGCGTTCGCCTTTGCGGGCGTTGTAGAAGATACGGAAGGCACCGGCCTGACGCAGCTCCTGCTTGATGTCGCTCACCAGACCCATCTTGACAGCCATGTCGGCTTTGAATGCGGTGGTGATTTTCGGGCGATCTTCCTCCGAGCGGTCGGCTCTTTCTAATTCGACCCACTGTTGAATGTCGCTCACCTCGGCAATCTGGTCGTTGAGCTGTATGCGAGGCTCTTTGCCGTATTTGGCTTGGTATTGATCCATTGGCACACCAATGTTGATATAACTCACCAGGCTTTTCTTTTCTAGCTTGCTAGTCTCGGTGCCTTGTGGAACTTGAATCTTGACGAATAGCGAACTTTCACGCATTGTGGTGATAACCATAAAGAAGAACAACAGCATAAAGATAATGTCGGACATCGACCCCATATTCAAGCCTGGTGTCTCTTTTGCTTTCTTACCTGTAAATCTTGCCATAGTTATTTCCCTTCTACGTTTTTAGGCTCGGCTTCGGAAATTGCAATAGGTATTGCCTTGTCGATAGCGTCGCGTTGTTTTTCCTGTATGTCGGCGTAATTTTTGCCGAAACGTTCTTTAGAGAGTTCGTTGCGCATCTCGTTGATGGCAGCTGTGAGCTCGTTCTGCACTTGGATATACATGTCGTAGGAGGTTCCGCGGTCGTTCTGTAAGGATATAATACCTTTTGAAACGGGATATGTGCCGTGAAACTCTTCGATGAATATGTCCTCTTTTTCAGGCAGATCTTCTTTATTCTGCGGATTACCCAAGAACTCTTTTGCACGATCCTTTAGGTCGCTTACGTTGCCGATTTCACCATTAAACAGAAGTCGATCCTTGCTGTTTATTTTTACGATGAATATGTTACGCTCGCGCACCTCAGGCGGTTTGTCCTGATTGGGCGGCAGTGGCGGAGGCAGTCGTCTTGCTATACCTTGGTCGGTGTTGATGCTTGAGGTCAACAGGAAGAAGGTCAACAGCAGGAACGAGATATCGGCCATTGAGCTGGTGTTCAATCCTGGAGTTTTTCTTTTACCCATAATGAGAAAGTTTAATGTTTAGTTAAACTGACTGCTTATTTCTTAAAAAATTTGGCAACTTCAACATATACAATGGAAATCACCGCAACTGCGCAAGTTACATAGGTTATAATACATGCGGTTCCAACGAGTTTGGACGTGTTTTCTGTTGCTCCGTTTTTGGTAAGGAATACAGGACTGAGGTCGCCTCCTTTAGATATGACGAATGCAACTATTGCGAGAACGACCAATAGTCCTAATCCGATGAGGAATTTCCAGCCTTTTCCTTTGATTATGCGAGCTATAAGGAATGCGAGGATGGCGCATCCGCTGATGGCTATGAAAGCGATGAGCATCCAAAAAGCTGTGTCGAAGAATGCCGAACTGCCAGAGACTGCGAAAAGGATGGCGAAAATAGAGCCAATGATCGCAAGACACAAGCAGACTATTGTTATCAGTTTATCAGTTTTCTCTTTCATAATAGTTCAAGGATTTTTTGTTCAACAATTAGTTTATGCTCCCCCGACACTATTATTTCTGGTTTTTCACGAGGATATCCATAAATGAGATGGAACCGTCCTCCATTTGACCAACGAGACTTTCGATTTTGGTGATGAGGTAGTTGTAGAAAATCTGAAGGATGATAGCAACGATAAGACCGAACACGGTGGTCAACAGAGCGACCTTCATACCGCCAGCCACAACCGTCGGGCTGATATCACCAGCTGCTTCGATAGCGTCGAATGCACTAACCATACCGATAACTGTACCGAGGAATCCAAATGAAGGAGCCAAGGCAATGAACAGGGCAATCCAGGTCATGTTGCTCTCAAGGCGAGCCATCTGGACTCCACCGTATGATGTGATAGCTTTTTCGACATTGTCAAGGCCGGAGTCAATGCGGTCGAGACCCTGATAGAAAATGCTGGCCACGGGACCACGGGTGTTGCGGCAGAGTTCTTTTGCACCGTCGTAGTTTCCGTTTTTCACGTTGTCCTCAATGCCGTTTAAGAGTTTCTTAATGTTGGTGGTGGACATGTTCAGATAGAGTATGCGCTCGATAACGAGAGCCATACCGAGAATGAGGCAGAGGAGCACGGGGGTCATCCAGCCTGCACCGCCTTCGATGTATTTTTCTTTCAGGACCTGGTGGAAGGACTTGGTGGTCTCTTCGGCTGCCACATCTTCGGTAGCTTCTTCTGCGGCTGCCTCGTCAACGGCGGGAGCTGCAGTTTCGTCAACTTGTTCGGTTGCGTTGGGGTCAGGAGTAGCGGCTGCATCCTGCGCTTTCAGTCCATTGAAATTGGAGAATGTCAACAATCCTACGATTGACATCAAAGCGATTACTTTTTTCATAACTGTTTAGTGTGTTAATTATTAATTAGTTGTTAATTTTGCTTTTTTTGCGTTATGAGTGCAAATATACTTTATTTTTTTGATAAAAGCGTAATTTTTTCTCTTTTTTGTTTTCCGGCCTACTCCGAAATGGCTATTTTTTTCTCCCTGACAGCGTTTCCAGCAGCTCTCTCAACGGCTTTTTTCTGTCGTCAGGTGCATTAACTCCATCTAGCTCTTTGCAAGCTTGCGTTAGTAGCTGTTCGGTCTTTTCTTCCGCTGCTTTTCTCACGCCGAGGGTGTCATACAGCTTTAATATCTCACCGACTGTGCGTGCGTCGTGCTCGGGGGTGTCATAACGTTGCTGCAAATATTCTCTCTCGCCCTCGGGACACAACTCCAGCGCTTTCAGTATCATGTAGGTCTTTTTATGGTCGCGGATGTCCTGTCCGACGGGTTTCCCCAGAGTCCCTTCGTCTGAGTATGCATCGAGTATGTCGTCCTGAATCTGGAACGCAAGCCCCATATTTATGCCGCAGTCATATATTTTTTGCAGCGACACTTTATCGGCGCCTGCATACATCGCGCCAATCTTCATGGCTCCAGCCAGCAGCACGGCGGTCTTTTTCCTTATCATCATCATGTATTCGTCCAGTGTGACGTCGTTCCGCCTTTCGAAGTTCATGTCGTATTGCTGTCCTTCGCACACCTCTATCGCCGTACCGTTGAAACAGTCCAGTATCTCGCGCAGCCCGTCGTGCGGCTCTCTAAGAAAGTATCTCCATGCCATCGCATACATCGTGTCGCCCGACAGTATTGCCGTGTTCTCGTCCCACTTCGTCCACACCGTCGGCTTTCCGCGTCGCAGAGGCGATTTGTCCATCACGTCGTCGTGTAGCAGCGTGAAGTTGTGGAATGTCTCAATTCCCAATACAGCACCGCAGACTTTACTCGTGTCTCCGCTCATCATTTGGTTCGTGGCTATCAGCAATGCTGGTCTTAACCGCTTGCCTCCGAGACGCAGAGTATAGTCTATTGGTTTGTATAACTCTATTGGCTCGTCAAGGAACTTTTCTTGGTCGAACAGTTCCTTGACTCTTTGGAGTATTTGTTGTAGTGTTTTCATTGTTTTTATGGTCTTTATGAGTCGCAAAATAGTTAAAAGGGGTAATCAATACCGAAGTTGGTGACAATCTGGTTAAATCGCCAGTGTTTCGGGCGCCAGCGGTATTCTTCGGCATAACCGGGGTCGTATAGTGGCAGACCGAAGTCAATTCTGAGGGTGATGATTGATATGTTGGCGCGGATGCCGATGCCAGTGCCTAAAGCAATGCTGCGAAATATGGTTTTGAAGTCGAATTCTCCGTCAGGAAATTCCTCGCTCTTGTTTAACAACCACACGTTTCCCGCATCGACGAAAACGGCTCCTTCGAGAATCCACGCTATTGGAAATCTTTGTTCAAGATTAATGACCATCGATATGTCGCCCATGCGTTCAAGCACACCTTTGGCAAACCCGTTGTAATTTCCTGGGCCAAGGTGACGCAGCTGCCAGGCGCGCATGGTTGTAGGTCCGCCGCCAAAGAATGCTTTTTCGTATGGCATTATGCTGGAATTGATGTAAGGTATTCCGATGCCGAGCATTACACGGCTCACAAAGGTGGAACGTTTGCCAAGATAAAGGTAGTGTTTGTATTCTGCTGTAGCACGTGCGTATTGAGAGTATGGCACTCCCCAAATATGTCGTATGCCATTCTCGTCTGCTGTCTTTTTTGCCGCCAAGTTAAGACCGTGGAGCAGGTTTCCGGCGGTTTCTGCACTGATATGTACGAAGTGAAAATTGCTGCGGGTACCGTATATCTGGTTGCTATAGGTGTAGTCGTAGTGTGCGTCCATAATGAAATGGTCGCTATACTGGTATTTTAGTCTGAGGTCGGCTACTGTATTTAATCGTGAGACAAGAACCTCGTCAAGGTTGAGAAATTTTACAAAGGTGAGCTCTATCGGCACAACCTGATTTTGTGCGTAGCGGCTGTGTGACCAAGTGTAAGCCAATGACGTGTTGATGGGTACGCGTTCGTAGTAGGGTCTGTATTGGTAGCTGCCACCGATTGTAAACACGGTATGAGGGCGCATTATTTGGAAGGGGAGATTGCTGGTGAATGGGAGCAAGAAGTCAGGTATGTCGAGCGAAATATTCAATCCGCTCTCGAAAGCAGCGAATACTTCTCTGAATTTCAGTCCACGGTTGGCGAACACCATCTTGGGAATCTCCAACAATAGTGAGCCTTCCACTTTCAGTATTTCTGCTCCGCCAAAGAGGTTTTTATTCTGGTAGGTTAGGGTTGTCTCTATCCCGAAGTTTCCACTGGTGAAGAAGTTTCGGCTATCCTTGGTGCCGAGCGACGATGCGTTGTTTAGTTCGAGTGCGACAGAGAATCGTCGTTTGTCCGAACGCATGAGGCGTACTGTGGCATCGAGCAACCGTAAACTGTCGGTGCTGTTCGGCGACTCGTTGTATTTTATGTCGATATACTTGAAGTTGCGTAGCCCTAATAGTGAGTTGTAGCTGTTTGTGGCGTGTCGCGGTTCGTAAACTTGGTTGTGAAAAAGTGTTATGGTGTGGGCCAGAGTTCTCTTTCTTATATCCATCCGTTGACCCACGGGGTGTATAAATTTGTAGTCGGTTTCGTAACGTATAGTCCTCCCTTTTTTTGCTGTGTATTGAAATTCCTCTATAGTGTCATTTGATTGACCGTTTGTTTCGCCTTGCTGATAGAAATATATCTGGTCAAGCCTGTATTTTTGCAACGTTTTTTTTTGGCCGTCGGTGGTAGTGGGCACTTGTATCAGTGTGGTGACTGTAAGACCGTGGTTGCCGTAGTCTGTGGTATCAACGATAAACGTGATAAGTTCTTTTGACGCAGTGTAGTAACCCTCATTCAGGAGACTTTCATATATGCGAGTGCGTTCGTGTGCAAGAATTTCTCTGTCATACAGGTCACCAGCCTTTATATACGAATCTTTGACCCAGTTGTTGAGCAACCGTCTCATGGCTGTGTCCTCACTGTAGTGGTATATTTTGTCGATATGGAACCGCGGTGTGGCGTGTATGGTGTATTGTATGGTAATGTCACGTTTTTTTGTTTTCAGTGTGTCGAATGTGACGGTTGATTTGAAGCAACCTTTGGATTCAAGCAGGCCGGAGAGTTGTTGTGTGGTGAACCGAGCGTCGCTCTCACTGTAAACTACTGGAGCTTCGCCGCGTTTCTGAAGCCATCTGTTGAAACGGTTGTTTTTCTTTGCACTGGAGAGTGTGTATATGCCGAGTTTAAGTCGGAACGGCTCCCATCCGAGTAGGCTTGTGTTTGGGTGCTGGCGAGCGTATTTCTTTTTAGACGCAAGTGCGGCCTTTACATCTTTTGTTACATTGCTGCTGTCTGCCATCACCACTTGGAACTTGTTGCTGTAAAGCACCATCTCGTCATCGTTTAAGAAACGTTCAACATGGCACGAACTGAGGCACATGGTCAGTACGGCCATTAGTGTGACGATTATGGGTCTGGGGGTGTTCAGGGCTTGATGTGTTTTTTTATGGTTTGGATTATTGCATCAGTGCTGCCGATATTGGTTTCCATATATTTTTGACACACGATAGAGGCCTCGTTATATGCGGTGCTATCTGTCAGCAATCGATCAAGTATGGTTTTGAGCTCTCTGCTTTTGTCATAGGCAAACCCTCCACCAAGCGCGATAATATCAAGCGCTTCTTGAAATTTTTGGTGGTTCGGACCAAACACTACAGGCTTGCCATAGGTGACGGCTTCGAGTATGTTGTGGATGCCTCGTCCGAATCCGCCGCCGATATAGGCCACGTCGGCATATCGATATAGCCGCGACAAAAGGCCGATGTTGTCAATTATAAGAACGTTGTGCTTCTCTAGTTTAAATGAATTTCCTGAATCCTTGATGATTTGAGAGTATCTCACACAGCATTCCTTGCCGAAGAGTTCTTCTATTTTTGTTATGTGGCTTTCCGAAATTACATGTGGTGCAAGAATCAGTTTGAGATTCGTGGAACAGAGGTCAAGATAGACCCGTATGTTTTGCTCATCGGGCTCCCAGCTACTGCCGGCAATGAGACATTTGGCGTTATTGGTGGTGGATTGGATAAAGCGTTCTACCTCAGGAACACCCTCGGCTGTGAATGCGATTTGGCGTACCCGGTCGAGTCGTGTGTCTCCAGTCTGCGTGCAGCGTTCTATGCCGTGTCTGCGCAAAAGTTGTAGTGATTCGCTGTTCTGTACAAAGATATGGGTGAAGCAATTAAGTTGTTTTAGAAACCAGCCGCAGCTGGGTTTGAAAAAATAGTGATTCTTACGGAATATGGCTGAGAATATAAATGTTGGCACGCGTTGGGCGTTTAGCTCGATTAGAGTGTTGAACCAAAAGTCATATTTTACGAAGAATGCCACTGACGGATTAATCAGCTGCAACAGTCGTTGTGCATTGCGCTTGCTGTCCATTGGAAAGTACGTCACACGGTCGGCTTCTGTGGTGTTTTTGCGTACTTCGTATCCAGATGGCGAGAAAAATGTGACCCACACATGGTAGTTGGGGTACTCTTTCTTAAAGCTGTCGATGACGGGTCTTGCTTGCTCAAACTCACCGAGCGACGATACATGAAACCAAACCGTATGTCCCTCAAGTGATTCTCTTTGCCAGATTTCTCTCCATCCTTTCACCATCTGTCGTGCTTTCACGTTCCAGAGGGCTGCGATTCGTACGGCAGCGGTGTACAGTGTGATGCCGGTATTGTAGAGGATGTGTGAGGGGAGTCTCAATGGTGGTGATGTTGTGCTTGAAGTGTATGAGAAAAGTTGATATGTCGTCGGTGCCGTTATTATTGGTCGTGTTACATATCAACGAAAAAAATGACTAAAAATTGTGTCAATAGTAGTAATAATCGTAGGCTGTCTTGCCTTTGAGCGGGAACATCCAACAGAACTTCAGTGTGTAGGTAAGATCGAAATACAGGTTGTTGTCCTTCCCATTGAGCCCTTGAAGATTGTCTATGGTGTAGTCGCGTGTCGATTTCATCAAGCTTTGCGAGAGCTCGAACGTCACATAGAAGTTCACTAAGTTAAGGTCATTGCTCATAAACCAAAACCCTACACTTTCAGTCAGGACTCCGCCCATGCGTTGGTGGTCGTAAAGGCGTGAGTATGGTTTTTCAACTTGTGGAGCATGAACCTCGTTAATATTGAAAACGGTTTGCTGCTGAATCCATCCTCCGGTAAGTTTCAACAGTATACCTGAATTTGGGTTATTGCGCGACACGCGGATTATCTTGCCTGCTCCGGCGCGTACCATGAAGCAGCGGTTGTACATGGTTACCACAGCATCCGTGCCGTTGGTCCCAATAATGATGCTATCGCGTGTAAATAGGTGGCTCAGGCGCTTGTCTCTGCTTTTTAGGTTGTCGGAACCGAAACTGAAATCGCCATCGAGAAACACCAGCCAGTTTGACTTGAATTTGTAGATTGCATTCACTCCGAAATTAAGGTACGGTAACTTGTAAAGGCCGTACATTGTTGATGTGTTCGTTTTTGTACCGTTGGGTGAGAGCGCAAATGAGCCTCCTCGTGACGGAAAAATAGTGCCGAAGTTGGCTCCTATTATATGACATTGCATTGTGTCCTGTGTGAGCTTTTCTTGTGCTGCGGATAGCGTTGTGGTGCACACAAGGATGGCTATCGTGACCAACCGTTTTGTTTTTTTTAGGTGCATCAGTCTTTTCTGTTTATGAAAAAAATGGTTCGTACGGAATCCGTCAAACCATCATTTGTCAATTATTGATTCACATGTTCCGTTGCAATCCTACTTGAACGCAGCATTCCAGATAAGTTCGGGGATATCTATGTTCTGTAGTATGCCAGTGAATTTGTCGGAATATGGTCCGAAGGCGAATACGGGGACCATCACTCCGGTATGATCTCCAGTAGTGAAACGGTATTCATTTTTGCCTCTAAGTAGGTCGCCATCGGGCAGTGAGAGTCCTCCTGTTTCATGGTCTGCTGTTACCACTACCAAGGTGTTCTGATCCTTATCCGCCCAGTCAAGCACTATTTTCAACATGGCCTCGAAGTCCTCCATTTCGGCCTTGAGATGTTTGAAATCGTTGTTATGGCATGCCCAGTCAATTTGAGAGCCCTCAATCATCAACACGAATCCGTCTTTGGAGTGCTTCAGTATATCTATTGCTTTCTTTACACTGCGGCACAGCATATTGTCACGTTGGTCGGCAGATGCGGGATCTCCGTCGGTTAGCAGTGCACACATAGGACCATCTTTTACCTGTTCCATCGCTTCAAGTGTGAATGCCAAGGAGTATCCGCGTTCGGCTAAGGTGTCAAGCGGCGATTTGCCATCCTCACGGTTGTCTGGCAGAAAGTGGTTACGGTCGCCTCCAATCATCACCGAGAAAGGAGCGTGGGCCATTTGCATGCTTATTGAGTCATAACTGCGGCGGTTTGTGACATGTGCATAGGTACTTGCTGGTGTCGCGTCAAGTACGCTGCTGGTCACCACGAAACCTACTTGCTTGTTTTTCTTGGTGGCCCGTTCAAGCATAGAACAGTAAGACTTGCCGTTGCTTGACATCCCGACGTGTTTGTTGTCAACCTTGTGCATCGTCATTAGCGCCGTGCCGCCTGCTCCGGAATCGGTGGTGTAGTTGCTCGCCGAGTAGGTCCGTGAAAAACCTGTATATGGAAATCTTAGGAACTGAGATTTCCCTTTTTGCACCACTATGGAACTATAGACATGGCTTGCTCCCATCCCGTCGCCTATGATGTATATGACGTTCTTTGGACGTTTGTTCTTTTTCTTGCAGGCCGCTGCGTCTGGCGAAACAACGGCTATCGCTAACAGTAGCAGGACTCCTTTTAAAAGGTATGAGACAAAACGGTTTGTGTTTCTCATGGATTTTTTTCGTATTTTTGCAGCACTTTTTAGAAGTGCAAAGTTACGCATTTAATTTAAATTTAACTTAATATACGTAAAAAAAACGATTCTGTTTCATTTTTGTAGAAAAAATGACAGTATAAGAACTTGTAAAACAATGGCAAAAGATTTTGTAAAACGCTCTGAAAACTATTCTGAATGGTACAACGAATTAGTCGTTCGTGCCGACCTCGCTGAAAATTCAGCCGTTCGAGGATGCATGGTTATCAAACCATACGGTTATGCTATCTGGGAAAAGATGCAGCGCGCCCTCGACGATATGTTCAAGGCTACGGGTCACTCCAACGCCTATTTCCCGCTCTTTATCCCCAAGTCGTTCCTCAGCCGTGAGGCCGACCATGTTGAAGGCTTTGCCAAAGAGTGCGCTGTTGTCACTCACTACCGCCTCAAGACCAATCCCGACGGTTCGGGTGTGGTCGTTGACCCTGAGGCCGAGCTCGAAGAACCGCTCATCGTGCGCCCCACTTCCGAGACAATCATTTGGAGCACCTATAAGAATTGGGTCAAGTCATATCGCGACCTGCCTATACTCTGCAACCAGTGGGCCAACGTCGTCCGTTGGGAAATGCGTACCCGCATGTTCCTCCGCACCGCCGAGTTCCTCTGGCAGGAAGGTCATACCGCTCACGCAACCAAAGAAGAGGCTGAGGCTGAAGCTCAGCGTATGCTCGATGTTTATGCCGACTTCGCTGAAAACTGGATGGCCGTTCCGGTGGTAAAGGGTACTAAGTCTCCAAACGAGCGTTTCGCTGGCGCCCTCGATACATATTGTATAGAGGCTCTTATGCAGGACGGAAAGGCTCTGCAGGCCGGCACCTCGCACTTCCTCGGTCAGAACTTCGCCAAGGCTTTCGACGTTCAATTTCTCAATAACGAAAACAAGTTGGAGTATGTCTGGGCTACCTCGTGGGGTGTATCCACTCGACTCATGGGCGCTCTCATCATGACTCATTCCGACGACAACGGTCTTGTGCTTCCTCCCAAGCTGGCTCCAATCCAGGTCGCCATCGTACCTATCAGCAAGAGCGACGAGCAGATGGCTATGGTCGATGCCAAAGTCGCTCCAATTGTTGAGTCTCTCAAGGTTAAAGGCATCAGCGTGAAATATGACAACCGTCCTGAATATAAGCCAGGTTGGAAGTTCACAGAATACGAGTTCAAGGGCGTACCCGTCCGTCTCGCCATCGGTCAGCGCGACCTCGAGAACGGCACCTGTGAAGTATGTCGTCGCGACACCCTCGAGAAAGTCACCATGCCTATCGACGGCATCGTGGAGCACATTGAACAGCTGTTGACTGACATTCAAGCTAACCTCTTCAAGAAAGCCGCCGACTTCCGCACCGCTCAGACCCGCAAGGTCGATTCTTGGGACGATTTCAAACGCGAAATTGAGAAGGGTGGCTACCTGCTCTGCCATTGGGATGGCACCACCGAAACGGAGGAGGCGGTCAAGGCCGAAACCAAGGCTACCATACGCTGCATCCCGTTTGATGCGCCTGCCGAGGAAGGCAAATGCGTCTATAGCGGCAAGCCCAGCCACCGCCGTGTGATTTTTGCAAGGGCATATTAAAACGACACTTATTCATCAAAACCACTCTTCTAAACAGGGTAGGGGAGTGGTTTCCTTTATTCAAACCAATTTATGAAACACCTACTTATTCTCTTATCGTTTTTGTCGCTAGCCCTCTCTGCCAGTTCACAGAGTTTTCTGTCGCGCCTTTTAACCCCCAAGTCTTCAATCCACGCCGATACCATCGGCAATCTTCCTCCTCAAGTCGAGGGAACTTCGTCGCTCTTCTTCTTAGATGGGCGGTATTGGACCTGTAACGACCACGGACAGCTCACTCTCTACGCTCTCGACACCACCACCGCCGCCATTGTTGACTCCATCACGTTGGCACCATATATATATGATATGGAGGAAGTCTCTCAGGATGACAACTACCTCTATTTTGGCGACATGGGCGACAACAACGGTGTCCGTGACGATTTGCACATATTGCGCTTATCTAAGACGGATTTCGCCATGCGGAACTTTGTGTTCGACACCATTTGCTTCTCTTATCCCGACCGTAACGATACAAATGCTCGTAATTTCGACTGTGAGGCTTTTGTCGTGGCCGACACTGTTCTGCTGCTATTCACCAAGCAGTGGATTGACCATGGCACTGATTGCTATAGTATCCCGAACAGAGCTGGTACTTGGCAGGCTCGGCGACTATTCTCGTTGGCTACAGATGGAATGGTTACAGGTGCTTGTTATCAGCCCGAACACCGTCTGTTGGTTTTGTGTGGCTACAATTCTCTGTGCATACCATTCCTGTATATCGCATACGGTTTCGAGGAATTGTCAATCGATGGTGGAGTATGTCAGCGTGAGTTGCTTTCTCTCGGCATAGGATGTCAGACTGAAGGCATTACCACTGTCGACGGTAAACACTATTACATCACATGTGAGCGACTGGAACGTTACGGTTTGAGCAACCCAGCGCAGCTGTTCTTCGTTGATCTCAGCTATATCCTTGGTTCATATCTTGATCCTGTTGAATCCGTTGTATCGCCTGCTGGTCATGGCCGTTTGAATGTCTATCCCAATCCTACTTATGGACCGCTGCATGTGCCGTCTCACTTGTTGGAGTGTGTCGAGGTGATAGACAATTGTGGCCGTATGGTTTTCGTTGGTAGTGCCGCTGATTTTATCGACCTTAGCCATCTTGCGGCGGGTAATTACGTTTTGCGGCTGAATGATAAATATGGTTCAACCGAAACGGTCAGGATTGTAAAAAAGTAGTAATTAGGGAGGGTAAACAATAGCTCATCTTAATTATTATTAAATCTTTATCAAAGTATTTTTAATTACAACAATAACGCGAAAAAAAAGCTGGGACTTCATGGCTCCAGCTTTTCGTATTGTTGTGATTTACAATTGTTTTCAGCCTATTTTATGCCAATTGCTTTGGGGTCTTCACCATAGGCGTTGCTGCCATGGTCGCATTCTTTGCATGCCAATACTATCAGAATTCGTATTAGTCTGTGTGAATTGGACTATCGTACTATGAGTTTTCGAACAGTGTTCACACGCTCGCTGCTGATTCTGACAAAGTATGCGCCTTGCGCGAGCCCGCTGAGGTTGACTTGGTGTGTGCAGCCGCTGTTGCAATAAATTTGCTCGGTCTTGATGGTGCGTCCGCTCATGTCCATCACCGATACTGACAGGGCTCCGTTGACTCCGTCAATCTGTACAGTTGTGCATCCACTTGCTGGGTTGGGGTAGATTGACACGTTGAATAGTTCAAAATCTTCGTCCATATCATCAATACCAGTATAGGTTGGACCGTCGTCAATGCGGGTGTCGTGTCCGAGTGTATATACTCTCACATCGTCAAGTGCGATGCCATTGCCGCCTTTGAAGTATCCAACAAACGAAATCTGGAAAGTCGTGCTTGTCGTGGGAAGGGCCACTGAATCTAATACCCATCCGGTAGTCGCCATATTGTAGTTCTTCAAGGGTACCCATGTGGAGCTAGAGTTAGTGCGGTAGTAAACACTCATCTCGTCAGAGTAGCGATTGTTATTAGAATGGTCAAGATAGGATGTGAGTCCGAAAGCATATTTGAGGTAAGGTTCAGCCAATGGCTCTGTGTTTAACATCGGGCTGATGATGCGTGTCTTTGGCCCTGTCTCGTAAACCAGCAAGTTGTACATAACGGCATTGTATCGGCCTTGGTATGCAGTGTCGATGCCGTGGGCTCCCATGTTGCTTTCGCCGTCTCCGCGCTGTGTTACCCATTCAAGCTCATCAGTGATGAATTCCTGTTGCCAGCAGTACACTCCGTTTTCGAAATCTTCGATGAATGGGTAGGATATGGTTGCATTGACGCTTCCGTCAGCGCAGGCCGTGCGGAATTTGAAATTCTTGCTGTCGTAGCTGCTCTCTCCTTCACCACAAATGGCTTTCACAATCACTTCGTATTCATAGTTGGGAACGAGGTCTGTGAGTGTAACGGTGTTGCCCGTGGCGTTAACTGAGTTCCATCGTGCGCCAGAACGTCGGTAGCGCACCACGGCACCCGTGGCGTTGTCTCCGGCATCCCAAGACAACGTGGCTGTTGTGGCGTCAACCTCGTCAACTCGAATGTTCGTTGGTTTGCGGCAGCTTGGAGCAATTGACACCACTATGTTGTCGATGTTTGAGTATCCGCTTAGGAATTTGAGCGCTATGTTGGTTCCGTTACCCGAGTACACATCGAAGAATGATTCAAGTTCTGTAAATTGTGTTGTGTATTCAAACTCATCTATTTGTTCAAAGGAGTTTATGTCTTGTCCGTTTGTGATTCCGATAGCCAGAGATCCTGTTTCTGCGGAGTGTTGAGCCTTGAGTGTCATCATAAGTCTTGTCAGGGGTTCTGCAAATTCCGGCAGAATCACCCAAGTGCTACCGTCGGTGCCAGTGTACAACACTCCTGCCACAACTGAAGGGTACTGGAATGATGTGGCCGAGACTGCCCAGCATGGATTTATGCTTCCTGTGCTGAAATCTTCTGTATAGGGAACTTCAAAGAGGTCACACTTGGTGAACGCTGCAACTGTGGTGCTTATATTCTCGCCTGTACAATTGGCTGATACCCGGAACTGGTAGTCAGAACCTGCGACAAGATCCGTTACAATGTAGTCAGTTGTGGTTACATTGGCATTGGCGATGGTCCAGATATCGTCGGTAAGCAGCTTGTATTCCACTTTCCAGGAACTTTCATTAGTCATAGGCTGCCAGTGAAGTGCCACCTCGTGTGAGCCGGTTACTACAGGTACAACCAATGGGGGGCGGCAGTCATCTTCTTCGCACGAAATTAAAAATCTAATGTCGGGCACTGTCGAAATAGAGCTGCTCGAATATGAGCTGGGACTAGAGGGCGTGATATCTGTACCGTCCTGATACCAGTAGCAGCTACCGTTGCTTGACGCGTGATGTACGAATGAAAGTCCGGATGAATAGCTTCCCGTGTTGTTGTCAACGGCTACAACAAGGTTTCCCGTACCGTTGTAAACAAACGGGGTGGTGAAGTTTATTTCGTTCCATCCGTTTGTGAAATTAATGCTGCGATTTTGTGCCACACGCGTGAGATTGGACGCCGCAATATACTGTGAGGTTGATACAGCTGTCGCGGTGGTGTTGGCCATATAGATGTCGATAGTGTAGGTCTGGGAGTTGCTAGAAGCGCAGTTGAACGCTATTCCGTATATGGTATCGAGTTGGTCAAGGTCGGCTGCAGGATAGAGTGATTGGCTGTATCCATATCCGTAGTATCCATAGAACGGAACATATGAATTTGATGTGGAACCGTCGCCAACCTCTATGTCGCAGGCTGGAGTTCTGAATGTTAAGGAGCGGTCGCGAGAGTTTTCTGTTCCACATACCGACATCACGCGTGCATCGTACAATGTGCCAAGCGTCAGCCCTGTGAGGAATATGTATGGTTCGGTCACGGTCTGGCTGGTCCATTGGTTGGTGCCGGTTTTCTTGTACTCAAACAGGTATGCGTCGGGAGCTCCGCTTGCCGGCGGGGTCCAGCCTATGCCGACACCTGTGCGAGCCACGGAGTGGACTGTGATATTCTCTGGTCTGCGACAGTCTGACATTACTCCGATGTAGATGTCGTCAATGTTGTAGAAGTCATAACTGTATAATGCGGTCTGTTTAAACACAACGTACCCCGTATTCGAGTTACCGGTGTTTTCAAACGATACTTCGTATGTGTGGTATTCTTCATCGCTTGGCTGTATTGGTGCAGCCCATTGAACGTCGGTCATTGCTATGGCATCTGTCGTGTAGCCCACTTGTAGTGTGCCTGCATCATCGCGGTCATAGCTTTTGGCACAAAAAGACACCTCTATTGCTCTCCTGTTGACTTCAAGGGGCGGGGTGAGAACGGTTCCAGGTCCTGCTATGTGCATGCTTTTAGCCCCTGAAAAAGCGTAACTGGCTTGTACATAGTTTGAACCACTCATACTGGTCCAGCATGCAGGGAAATTGCTGGATCCAGTGGCAAAGCTTTCGAAGCCTTCGTTATAAGGTAGTGTTGAAACTCCACATGGGGTGGTGAAACTGCGCGAGCTGCCGTAGCTGGTATCTTCTGGTGCACAAATGGCACGTACTCTCGCCGAGTAGGTGGTTATCGGCTCAAGGTTGTGGAAAGTGTAGCTAGTTTGGTTGTTTACTATCTCGGTGAGTGTGTTGTTAAGATAAATAGCATAAGTGTTCGCAGTGCCGTTTTCGGTCCAGCTTATAGTTGCATTCATGCCGTCCAGTGATGGCGTGTTCATGGTTGGAGTTGGGCAGCTTACGTCGCCTTCCGTGATGCTGAATTCGGTTTTAGGTATAAAATCTTTTGTTGAGCCAGAGATGCCGCTCCATGAAGAGTAGTCGTAGCCTTGCAAGCTGCCACCCGTCTGGCTTATGCCGTAAAACGATGTCGAGCTGTATTCATCCGATTGTATACAGTTGACCTCTACGACCAAGTTGCCACCAGGGTAAGTGTATGGACTGCTGAAAGTTATCTCACAGGTGGAATTTGTAAGGTTGATGGTACCAGTGTAAACCACAGTGAAGTTTGTGCTGTTAATGAATGTGGAATTTGAAAACGATGCTTGGGTCGAGGTCCCTAATCTTATCTCAAACACGGCGTTGGTAGTTTCATCAGCAGGATTGTAAAGGAAATATTTTATGCCGAGAATTTGCCGTCCGGTCATATCGGCTTCCACCATTTCGGAGGGATAGATGGTTTGGCAACGCAGATATGAATCAGTGTACAGTCCATATATTGGAACGTTGTCGTTGTAGTCGTTCCCATCTGCTACCAAATGTGTCAACTGCGCATTGGCTGCTCCGGAAAGCATCATAATTGTCAGTAGTGATAATAATATCCTTTTCATAATATGCTGATTATTATGTGTTACAAATATACTGATGGCAGTTTTGTACACTACCTATCAATCAGCAAATATAAGTAAAATTATTTTAATAATAAAGTTTTTCTTTGTTTTAAAACAATTTAACAGCCCTATGTCTCTTTTTAGCCGACGTTTTCAGAGGAGGGATGATGTTTCGGATAAGCTATTGCTGCCGTGTCGTTACGTTGCCGTCAGTGATTTCGGCTTTCACGCCGAATACTTCGGTTATGCGCTCAGGGGTGAGACCTTCTGCCATCGGGCCTTGGTAGAGGACGTGATGGTCGTTGAGGAGTATCAGCCTGGGGCAGTAGCGGTAGGCGAGGTTGAGGTCGTGGACGACGATGAGGATGGTCTTCTTCTGGTCGCGGTTGAAATCGCGCAGGAGCGACATGATCTCGTATTGGTGCGCTATGTCGAGGTTGGAGGTGGGTTCGTCGAGGAGCATTATGGGTGTCTGCTGTGCGAGGGCTCGTGCGAGCATGACGCGCTGCAGCTCGCCGCCGCTCATCTCGTGGGGCTTGGAGTGGCGCAGATGCCAGGTGTTGGTCATGCGCATGGCCTGTTCGACGATGTCGTAGTCGCCCTGCGACTCGTTCTCGAGGCGGTGCTGGTAGGGGTTGCGCCCCATGAGTACGATCTCGAAGGCGGAGAACTCGAGGTCGGTGGTGGCGTGCTGCCGCACGACGGCGATGGTTTGGGCAAGCTGGCGTGCACTGTAGGAACTCAGATCGCGAGACATCAGCTGCACTTCGCCGGACGTGGGCTCAAGGAGTCCTCCGAGACAGCGCAGAAGTGTGGTTTTCCCACAGCCGTTGGTGCCCATGATGGCGTAGAAGCCGCCGGTCTCGACGGTGAGATTGATGTCGGAGAGCACTTCTTTCTTTCCGAACCGAAGGGAGAGGTTATGTGTTTCGAGTTTCAAGTTGATATGTGGATACGTTGATATGTTGATATGTTAAGATGTGAAGGTGTTAAGGAGTTAAGTCGTTAAGATTTCAATTTTCACAATTTCACAACTTCACAAAATTAACCGCCCTGTGCGGGCACGCACCTGACTGCTTAATATTTCTTCTTATTCTTGTAGAGCAGGTAGATGAAGAGGGGGGCGCCGACGAGGGCGGTGAGTGAGCCGACGGGCAGTTCGGAGGGCTGCAGCACGGTGCGGGCGAGCGTGTCGCATACCAGCACGAAGAGCGCTCCGGCGACGACGGAGCAGGGCACGATACGGCGGTTGTCGGGCCCTAGGACGAGCCGCAGGCAGTGGGGCACCACGAGTCCGACGAAGCCTATGACGCCGCAGCTGGCCACCACGAAGGCGACCATGAGGGTGGTGAAGAAAAGCAGTATGCGTTTGACTTTCTCGACTTCGACGCCGAGACTTTTGGCGGTCTCGCTGCCGGCGAGCAGCAGGTTGAGGTCTTTGGAAAAATAGAGTACGACCACGACACCGATTAGCACCACTGGGGCGACCACTGCGATGTCGAACCACGAGGCGCTGGCAAAGCTGCCCATCGTCCAGAAGATGATGCTGTCCATCTTGTCCTGCCGCAGCACCATGATGAACGAGATGAGTGCGGTGATGAGAAAGGTGAGGCATACGCCGGTGAGCAGCAGCGTGGTAGTGTGGAGCCGGTTGCCGATGGAGGCTAAGCGGTAGACGAGCCACACGGTGAGCAGGGCGGTGGCGAGGGCGCAGATGCCGATGCCCCACACGTGGCTTTGAAGTCCGAAGAGGATGGCGAGCGAGGCTCCGAGCGACGCGCCCGACGAGACGCCCAGCACGTAGGGGTCGGTCAGGGGGTTGCGGAACACCGACTGATAGGCGGCGCCGCACACCGAGAGACCTGCTCCAGCCAGGAGGCAGAGCAGTATGCGGGGCAGACGCAGTTTGAGGAAAATCTGTGAGTGCAGCAGCTCGGAGGGATGTATCTTGGCGACGCCCAGCAACGAGCTCGCCGCGACGGCGGCGACAAGCAGCAGGCACAGCAGCGTGACGGTGATCCAGAGGGATGTTCGGCTAGACTTCAATTTTGAATTTCGAATTGTGAATAGTGAATAGTGAATAGTGAATTGACAAATGAAACTTGAACTCTTAACCTTTTAAACTAATCAACTGGAAATTTTTCTCTCGTTTCATCAAGAAGGGTTGAGTTCCATCAGAACGGTTAAATTGTCGTCGGAAATTTCTAACCTAGCCTCCTCTTTGGCAAAAAATACAAGAATAGGAAAGCCCGTCTCTAGCCCCACCCCGTTTTTGTCTGGTGTGTACACCTCGTACACCTGTTCTCCATTGTGTTCACCTAAGTAGTCTATGTGAGTCCCAAGACCTTTGGCTGCTTTTTTTACTTGTTCAGGAATGTTCATTGCCCTGCTTTTAATTTTTTTAACCTCAAACTTCCAGAAGGTCTTTCATGGTGTAGAATCCTTGTTTGCCGGCGAGGAATTCGGCGGCGAGGGTGGCGCCGAGGGCGAGTCCTTCGCGTCCTTTGGCCTCGTGGGTGAGGGTGATGGTGTCGAGCGGGCTGTCGTAGCGTATCTCATGGATGCCGGCCACTTCGCCTTTGCGGACGGCGGAAATGGGGATGGAGTTTTGACCTGTGACCTGTGTGGGGTCGGCGAGATGCCAGGCGTCGGCTTTGTGTTCGGCTATGATGTCGTTGGCCAGGTGGATGGCGGTGCCGCTGGGTGCGTCGAGTTTGTGGATGTGGTGGGTCTCGGTGATGGAGACGCTGTATTGGGGTAGGGTAGAGGTGAGGTGTGCCAGACGGCGGTTGAGCTCGAATACGATATTCATGCCGATGCTGAAGTTGGAGGCCACGAAGAGTGCGCCGTCCAACGCTTCGCATTCGCTTTTGACGGCCTCCAGCTGGTCGTTCCATCCGGTGGTACCCGACACAACAGGCACGCCGGCTTTGAGGCAGCGCCGTATGTTGTCGACCGCCGTCGCGGGGGTGGAGAACTCCACCGCCACGTCGCAGCCTTTCAGCAGCGAGGCTTTGCTCTCCCACTCTTCGGGAGTGTCGATGGTGAGGACGATGGTATGTCCGCGCCTTTGGGCACATTGTTCGACGGCGTGTCCCATCTTGCCGTATCCTATTATTGTGATATTCATGGTTTCAATTTTTGAGTTTTAAGTGAACACCTAATCGCCCTGTGTGGGTAAGCACCTGACCTCATAATCGCCCTGTGCGGGCACGCACAAAACGAGTGCAAAGATAGGAATTTTTTGTGACCTGTATGATGATAGGTTGATAATATGTACTGGATACATAGGAATTCTCTCTGCAATGAAACGGTTTATGGTATAGTGCGGAGCCATTGGATAATATGTTTGAACAAGCTGCAAAAAAAAAAGCGGGCTTTCGAATGGAATGCCCGCTTGCAACTTTGTTTCAGAATGGCCTACTGCCTGAACACGAACTGCCCGTCGTCTTTGTCGATGAGGATATTGTCCTTCGGGTTGATTTTGTCCTCCAGAATTTGTTTCGACAGCTCGTTGAGCAGCGTTCTTTGGATGACTCGTTTGATTGGGCGTGCACCCATCGAGGGGTCGTAGCCCTCGTTGGCGATATGGTCGATGACCTTGTCTGTGGCTGAGATGATTATGTCGTTCTTCTCGAGTGTCTTTGCCAGCAGGTTGATCTGCAGCTTCACTATCTCGCGCACCTGCGTCAGGTCGAGCGGCTTGAACATCACCACTTCGTCAATTCTGTTCAGGAATTCGGGTCTTATCCGCTGCCTCAGCATGTTCATTATCTCATCCTTGGTCTTCTCCATGTCCTGAGTCGAGACTTCTCCGTCGTCGATGTGACGCTGAATTAGCTCGCTGCCGAGGTTGGAGGTCATGATGATGATGGTGTTGCGGAAGTCTGCCGTGCGGCCTTTGTTGTCGGTCAGTCGTCCGTCCTCTAGCACTTGCAGCAGGGTGTTGAACACATCGGGGTGTGCTTTCTCTATCTCGTCAAACAGTACGATAGAGTACGGTTTTCTTCTCACCGCTTCGGTCAACTGGCCGCTCTCGTCGTATCCGACATATCCCGGAGGTGCTCCGATAAGCCTCGAGATCGAGTGCGGCTCCTGATATTCCGACATATCGATACGAACCATCATGCTTTCGTCGTCAAACAGCACTTCGGCCAGCGCTCTCGCCAGTTCGGTCTTTCCAACTCCGGTTGTGCCCAGAAACAGGAACGATCCTACAGGTCTATGCGAGTCGGCCAATCCTGTACGGCTTCTCCTCACCGCGTTGGCCACCAGGGCGACGGCTTCGTTCTGTCCCACGATGCGTTTGTGCAGCTCGTCTTCGAGGTGCAGCAATCGTTCTCTTTCCGACTGCAGCATCCTGGTAACCGGGATGCCCGTCCAGCGCGACACCACTTCGGCCACTTGCTCCGAATCGACCTCCTCGTTTATCATGGCGTTGTCGGCCTGCATCGCTTTCAGCTGCGATTTCAGGTCCTCGACGTGTTTCTCGGCTTCCTTGATGCGGCCGTAGCGCAATTCGGCTACCTTGCCGTAATCGCCGGCTCTCTCTGCCTGTTCGGCTTCGAATTTGTACGACTCTATGTTTTTTACCTCGGTTTGAATCTCTTCTACAATGCTTTTCTCGTTCTGCCAGCGGGCCTTCATCTGGTTGCGCTGCTCGCCCAGCTGGTTTATCTCGTTCGACAGCTGCGCCAGCTTCTCCTGGTCGTTTTCGCGTTTTATGGCTTCGCGCTCAATCTCGAGTTGGCGTATCTTGCGCTCAATCTCGTCGAGTTCTTCAGGCACCGAGTCTATTTCCAGCCTCAGCTTTGCGGCGGCCTCGTCTATCAGGTCGATAGCCTTGTCAGGCAGGAATCGGTCGCTGATATATCGGTTCGACAGTTCGGCTGCCGCGATGATTGCTTCGTCTTTGATACGCACCTTGTGGTGTACCTCGTAGCGCTCTTTCAAGCCACGAAGTATCGATATCGTGTCGGCCACGTTGGGTTCGTCTATCAGCACACTCTGGAACCTGCGCGCCAGCGCCTTGTCTTTCTCGAAATACTTCTGGTATTCGGCAAGGGTGGTGGCGCCAATGGCCCTCAGTTCGCCACGGGCCAACGCGGGTTTCAGTATGTTTGCGGCATCCATCGCGCCTTCGCCGCCGCCAGCTCCCACGAGGGTGTGTATCTCGTCGATGAAGAGGATTATCTCGCCGTCGGCTTCGCACACTTCCCTTATCACAGACTTCAACCGCTCCTCGAATTCTCCCTTGTATTTAGCGCCCGCAATCAATGCACCCATATCCAGCGAGAATATGGTTTTCGACTTCAGGTTTTCGGGCACATCGCCCGACACTATCCTGTGGGCCAACCCTTCGGCTATGGCGGTCTTTCCCACGCCGGGTTCGCCAATCAGTATGGGGTTGTTCTTCGTTCGTCGCGAGAGGATTTGCAGCACACGGCGTATCTCGTCGTCTCTGCCTATCACCGGGTCGAGCTTGCCCGCCTGAGCCAGCTGGTTGAGGTTTTTGGCGTATTTGTTAAGCGCGTTGAACGACTCTTCGGCGCTCTGCGACGCCACTTTCGATCCTTTCCTCAAATCGGTGATTGCCGCCTTCAGACTTTTCTCGCTCACTCCCGATCCTTTCAGCAGTTTGCCCACCTCGTCGTTTCCAGCCACAAGGCCGAGCAGCAGATGTTCCACCGACACGAATTCGTCGCCCATCGCCGTCGCCGTCTGTGATGCGGCCACCAGCGCCTTGTTGGCGTCGTTTGAGAGATATTGGCTCCCGCCGCTGACCTTCGGCAGAGCGTTGATGATGGGGTCCAATTGCAGGCCGATCCTCACGGGATCGACGTCCAGCTTCTTCAGCAGGTAGGGCGTCACGTTTTCGTCAACGGTCAGAAGCCCTTTCAGCAGGTGGCACGTGTCTATCGCCTGATGTTGATGCGCCATAGCCATCTCCTGGGCTTTAGCCACCGCCTCCTGCGCTTTGATTGTAAAATTGTTGAGGTTCATATTACTTTTGTTTTATTTTTCTGTTGATAAGTTGATATGTTATCTGTTGATATGTTTTATGTTGATAGGTGAATAGTGAATAGTGAATTGACAATACTAACTGCTAACTGCTGACTGCTGACTGCTGACTGCTAACTGCTGACTGCTAACTGCTGACTGCTAGCTACAACTTCAACACCATTATTATATATTATGACAAAATGACATGTGTGATTCGTTGGTACTTCAAAATTCAACTTTCAAAATTAATCATCCCCGACTACTAACTACTGACCACTAACCACTAACTATTAATCACTGACAAAATGTCATTAGATTGCGTTTCGCTCTATTCAATTAATCCCACAAGATCAAGTGTGTCGAAGACACACCGTCCTATTAGCCCCGCACTCGAAGTGTGAGGTATAGCTGAGCGAGCAACAGCCACCGATTACGTGTGTCGAATACACACTATCCTATTAACCTTGCACTCGTAGTGTGGGGTATCGCGACCAACAAAGAAATAGCGTGCCGACGGCACGCTACTATTGAATTGTAAGATTGTTTAAGGGGTTACAAATCCCGAGAAAAAAGAAGTGCCGGATTACAAATCCGGCACAACTGAACAACCATATTTCTCAATACAAAACAAATTTTGTATCTTTGCAGTCGGTTTCAAAGGAAACCACAAAGCGTTATGCTCGCTCTTGTAATCGGAAACGTAGGAAATTTCTGGATTATAATGCAAGACGGCATAAAGGCTACGCCTACAAGCGTGGACTTTATATTACATCTGCATTATAGGGTTTTTCCTACGACCTCCGATTGAAGAAGTGGTATTTAGTGCCACGCTTTGTTCTCATTTTACACCGATATCGGCACTGTATTGGTAAATGCATTGTGCTTTTCTACGCACAATCGCGGTGAAAATGTTATGAAAATATTACTGGTGCATTAATTTTTTACAATCAAGAATTCTAACTGTTAAATCAGAAGGGCATATTGAATATAAGCAAATTATCAGCAACCAACTCCATCTTTTTTCAGAATAAAAGAAATAATGATTTCAAATCGATAAATTTTAAAATCCTCGCAATTTACACATAAACAATATTTTATAAAGCAATTCTTAAAATTAACGCATCAGTAGTATTATGAAAAAAACGTTGCTTTTCGTTATCGTTGGTATTGTATCGATAATAACAGTCAATCCGCAAGATACCATAACCTTCCGCAATGGAGACGAGGTTATTGCAAAAGTCACAGAAGTAGGCGACTCCGAGATAAAATACCACCTATGGAGTAACCCCAACGGCCCAATATTCGTGAAAAAGGTCGCTGATATATTTATGGTAAAATATCAAGGCGGGCATAAAGATGTTTATCATCAGAATGTGCAGGTGATTTCAAACAAAGTAGATAAAATAATGTATTTAAGATCGGGGTCGTTGAGAATAAATGATAAAATTTTAAGCAATGAAGATTTGGTGAAAATCCTCACAGTGGATGAATTCAGTACGTATAAGTCGGCAAGTGTGCAGAGAAAAATTGGTATAGCGTTTTTCTCGCCAGCACTTGTTTTAGGGTTCGCAGGTGGCTTTATCATTTCAACTAATCCGACTATAGGATTATCATTCATTGGAGTCGGCGCAGTTTTAGAGATGGTTGGATTTCCAATGTTTTTCTTTAATAACAGCCGATTACATTGGGTTGTCAGAAGTTATAATGGGAGGATTTCTGGAGACAATGTGTCCCTTTCAATCGAACCTACATTTTTCCATAATTATAGTATTGATGGTCAATCCGCCTATGGTATTGGAATCACTTTGAATTTTTAATCTTTATGCTATGAATAAAACCTTGTTGACTTTCATCTTTTTTTTGTTTGTAGGTATTCGGTCATTTGCACAAGACACCATAATATTCCGCAACGGAGACGAAGTAGTGGCAAAAGTCGCAGAAGTAAGTGACTCTGAAATAAAATATCATTTATGGAACAATCAAAGTGGCCCAATATATGTTAAAAAGGCTTCCGACATATTTATGGTGAAGTATAAAGGAGGTTACAAAGAAGTATACGATAACCACATTTCTCAATCAGAGGAAGATACCTTAAGATCCTACGCAATATCAAAGTATGGTGCAAGCCCTATTTATATACGAGCGGGGTTTGTAAGGATTAATGGTAGAACATTGAGTAGAGAAGAATTATCTAGAATTCTTACGTCTGATGAATTGAATACTTATTATTCTGCATCATTCCAATCGTCAGCGGGTGCGTTAATGACATTTATGGGATTGGCTGTCGGAATTACTGGTGGAATTCTTGCGTTTGCAGGTAATAGTAAAAGCAATAAAAATGTCAAGATCGGTTTGCCATTATTCATAGTTGGAGATGTTGTGTCAACGGTGGGTATTCCAATGTGGGCAATAGGAAGTGGTCGCACAGCTTGGGTTGTCAATAGCTATAATAATCGAGTTGCAGGGGAATACTATTCTCTGTATGTAGAACCTCGCATAATGAACTATCGCAATATAAGTGGTCATAATACTGTTTACGAATTAGGACTTACCTTGAATTTTTAACAAGGATTTTAGCGACTTTCATTGATTCTTGTAATAATCTTAGGACAAACCAACGATCAGCGGTCGGCGGTTAGTGAAGCACGAACACAAATTTAACAAAGTACTAACTCCGTATCAAGGCCGTAATTTGTCATGATTTTCTAGGACAATCCGACAATACTTTGTGCCGCCTTTTGGCATATCAAAATCGATTTTGACATTTTGACAAATGACACATAATGACAGATTGACGGTGGTATTGGGCTTTGTTTCAACGTTTTGGGTTGAGGGGTTGTCAAAGTGTCATTTGTCATTTTCATTTTTGTTTTTTTTTGATTGAGACTTTTTGGGTGCGGTTTGTTGGTTGATTATTAGATGGTTGATTGTGCTTTGGGGTTCTTTTTTGTGGTTTTCTGTATTAGTTCTGTACTCGTTCTGTACTCGTTCTGCAATAGTTCTGCGGGGGAAACTGCTGGTTTGTGCGGAGTTAGAAGGAGGATGGAAGGGAGGTGAGAGGGAGTTTGTGCGGAGTTGGATGGGAGGTGGGCGAATTGAAAATTATTCGCTTTATTTGATTTTATTTAGCGGTGCTCATCAATGCTAAAGCATGTGAAAGGTGAAAATTGAAACTGCTGACTGCTAACTTCACGTTGTGCCGGATTTCCGAATCCGGCACTTCTTTTTCTGGGGATTTGTAATCCCATAAACAATATCATATTAATTGTAGTGTGCCCAAAGGCACACCGCGTAAGTGCGCTGAATGCTAACAGTTTTCGTTTTCTATCTTCAAAATTCAACTTTCGAAATTCAAAATTCAAGAATATTTCGTATCTTTGCACCCGCTTTCGGGACTTTAATCTTGGTTCTTGAAGCATTGGAAAGATGGCAGAGTGGTCGAATGCGGCGGTCTTGAAAACCGTTGACCTTCACGGGTCCGGGGGTTCGAATCCCTCTCTTTCCGCCAGAAAGCGGTTGGCGTTTTGTCAACTGCTTTTTTGTTGCCAAGTGTCAATTATGGTGCATTTCAAATCTTTTCCTTATTTTTGCATTGCTTTAGGTATTGGAAGATGATCCCATAAATGAAACAAAATGAAGAGATTTTTTACAGCGGTGATTGTGCTTTTTGCATTGAGTGTGGTGTCATGCGACCCTCTTGACGACTCGTTGGACAACAATACGGATTCGACCGATTCGACGACACATATTAATCCTGCAGATACGACAATAGACGGGTTTGTTGATTTGGGTTTGCCGAGTGGCCTTTTGTGGGCAGAGTGCAACTTGGGAGCTGCAACGCCAGAGGAGTTTGGAAACTACTATGCTTGGGGCGAGACGCTGCCTAAAAGCGAATACAATTGGATGACTTACCGCTATTGCACAGTCGATTCGAGCGGTGGTTTGCAAATGCTTACCAAGTACAACTATCAAAGCCGTTATGGAGTGGTCGATAGCCTGGAAACCCTCGAAGCGATGGACGACGCCGCAACCGCTGCATTGGGAGCGGAGTTCCGTATGCCGGGAAGGGAGGATTGGGTTGAGCTACGTACCAATACCACATGTCAATGGGTGGAACAGAACGGTATCGGAGGCTGGAAGTTCGTGGGCAATAACGGAAATTCAATATTCCTGCCTGCCGCTGGGTGCCGAGAGCTTCAGATTCAATCCGATGCGGGGGTGATAGGATTCTACTGGTCTTCGTCGATTGGCTCGAATAGTCCGGTCAGTGGTCGCTATTTCTATTTTTCCTCAACCAATGCGACCTCTGGCAACTACAACCGCTACTATGGCTTTTCAGTTCGTCCTGTTCGGCAGAAATGACATCGTTACATTAATTTCAAAACAATCATGAGCGACAAGCTGGATAACATAATAGTCATAGGCGACCGGGTGCTGATAAAACCCAGTCTTGGGGCCGAACGCAGCAGGGGAGGGCTCTACCTGCCTGTGGGCTATCAGGACAAAGAGGACGTGAAGTCGGGATATATCCTTAAATGCGGTCCCGGTTATCCGCTTCCTTCTCTTGACGACGACTCCGAAGCATGGACAGGTCATAGCAGTGAGGCGAAATACCTGCCCCTGCAGGTGCAACCGGGCGACCTCGCGATATATATCCAGAAAAACGCAATAGAGATAAAATACAACGGCGAGAAATACTATGTAGTCCCCCAAAGCGCCATACTCCTGGTGGAGAGGGACGAGTGATTAGCGGTCAGTGTTCAGTGGTTAGTGGTCGGTGGTCAGTAGTCAGTGGTCAGTAGTCAGCAAACAGTAAACGGTAAACAAAATAACCATTCAAACATATCAACGTATCAACGTATCAACGTATCAACGTATCAACAGCAAACATATCAACATTAAATAAAATGACTTCCAAGGAAATCCGTAATCAGTTTCTGAAATTCTTCGAGAGCAAGCAGCATCATATATTGCCGTCGGCGCCGATGGTCATAAAGAACGACCCGACTCTTATGTTCACCAACGCGGGCATGAACCAGTTTAAGGACATCTTCCTCGGCAATGCTCCGTCGCAGTGGCCTCGTGTCAGCGACGCTCAGAAATGTCTTCGTGTGAGCGGAAAGCACAACGACCTCGAGGAGGTCGGGCGCGACACCTATCACCACACCATGTTCGAGATGCTGGGTAACTGGAGCTTTGGAGATTACTTCAAGAAAGAGGCTATCGCCTATGGATGGGAGTTCCTCACCGAGGTTATGGGCATCGACAAAGATCGCCTCTATGTGACCGTATTCGGTGGTGACGAGAAAGACGGCCTTGAGATGGATGTCGAGGCATACGGCTATTGGAAAGAGCATATAGCGGAAGAACGCATACTGAAAGGCTCCAAGAAGGACAACTTCTGGGAGATGGGCGACCAAGGTCCATGCGGTCCCTGCAGCGAAATCCACATTGACCTGCGTCCCGACGAGGAGCGCAAAGCATTTCCGGGCAGCGAGTTGGTCAACAAGGACAACCCGCTCGTCATAGAGATATGGAACCTGGTGTTCATGCAGTTCAACCGACTGGCTTCGGGCAAACTCGAGCCGCTGAAAGCCAAACATATAGATACTGGAATGGGTTTCGAGCGTCTCTGCATGGTGATGCAGCATAAGACTTCGAACTACGACACCGACGTATTCCAGCCGCTCATCCAGCAGCTTGCGTCGAAGGCTGGCAAGACTTACGGTGCCGACCACGATGCCGATGTGGCGATGCGCGTGTGTGCCGACCACCTGCGCGCTGTGGCTTTCTCAATTGCCGACGGACAGCTGCCGTCAAATGCCAAAGCGGGTTACGTCATCCGTCGCATCCTGCGTCGTGCGGTGCGTTACGGCTACACCTTCCTTGGATTCAAAGAGCCGTTCATCAACACCCTCGTGCCGATGCTTGTCGATCAGATGGGCGACCAGTATCCCGAACTGAAGAAACAGCAGTCGCTCATCGAGCGCATCATACTCGAAGAGGAGCAGTCGTTCCTGAAAACCCTCTCCAACGGTATCGCCCGTTTCGAGGAGTATATTCAGCGTTCGTCTGTCGGTGGCGGGCAGTCGGTTATCGACGGAGCGTTCGCATTCGAACTTTTTGATACCTACGGTTTCCCCGTTGACCTCACCCAGCTTATGGCTTCGGAGAAGGGTTGGACGGTCGATATGGAAGGTTTCAACAAAGGTCTCGCCGAGCAGAAACAGCGCAGCCGCGCAGCAGCAGCTGTGGAGAACGACGACTGGGTAGAACTGAAAACCGGCGTTGAGCAGCAGTTTGTCGGCTACGACACTCTCACCGCCGACGTCCAGATTGTGCGTTACCGCAAGGTGAAGACCAAAGACAAAGAGTTCTATCAGTTGGTATTCGACCAGACTCCCTTCTATGGCGAGAGCGGTGGTCAGTGTGGCGACAAGGGTACGTTCACCGATGCGGCTGGCAGTCGTATCGACATCATCGACACCAAGAAAGAGAACGGCTTGACAGTACATATAGTCACCTCGCTACCTCCTGTGTTGGAAGGTGGATTTGTGGCTACGGTGGCCAAGGAACGTCGTGCTGCAATACAGAACAATCACTCGGCTACACACTTACTGCACAAGGCCTTGCGTACCGTATTGGGAACGCATGTCGAGCAGAAGGGTTCGAGCGTAGATGACCAGCGTCTGCGTTTCGACTTCAGCCACTTTGCCAAGATGACCAAAGAAGAGCTGCGTGAGGTTGAGCGTCTGGTGAACGAGGACATCCGCAAAGCTATTCCGCTCGAGGAACATCGTGCTATGCCTATCGACGAAGCCCGTAAACTCGGTGCGATGGCGCTTTTCGGTGAGAAGTACGGCGACAAGGTGCGTGTGGTGAAGTTCGGCGAGAGTGTCGAGTTCTGCGGAGGAACACACGTGCAGAATACAGGCACAATCGGCATGCTTCGTATCGTCAGCGAAGGAGCTGTAGCAGCTGGCATGCGCCGTATCGAGGCGGTCACGGGATTGGCTGCCGAACGTATGGTTGACGAGATGCAGGATTCGCTCGACGCTTTGAAAGAGCTCCTGAAATCCCCCAAGGACATAGTTGCCGCCATCCAGAAACTGCAGGACGACAACGCAGAGTTGCGTCAGCAGGTGGAGGCCTTCCGCAAAGAGAAAGTGCAGGCTGCTGTGGCTGCCATCTCGGAACATCTGAAAGAGAACAACGTATATACAGCTCTGATACACGACGACATAGCGCCCATGAAGGACTTCGTGATGCCGTTGCGCGAGAAACACCCCGATATGGCATTGGTACTCGGAAGCGACTTTGGCGGCAAACCCTCGCTGCTCGTATGTCTTGGACAGAACCGTGTGGATGCAGGCCTCAATGCCGGTCAGATAGTCCGCACGGCGGGCAAGGAGATACAAGGAGGCGGCGGTGGACAACCCGCCTATGCAACAGCCGGCGGAAAACAAGTGGAAGGTATCCCGAATGCCATAAAAGCAGCAGTTGGAATGATAGAGGGGTAGCGTATTTACGTTTTGATATTTTAAAGGGCACAACTTTGATGGTAGCAAAGTTGTGCCCTTTGATTTTTGGGTGTAGTGGTCTAGGAAATCCGGTGTAGATGATATGAAATTTGTCTTATATACCCAATATGCTGTGTCAACGGAACATTCTGCTATTCTTCTTGTTTTGGGCTTTCATTTCGAGGCTTTTTTGTAACTGCTGAATGCATTGGTCTATCTTCACAGCCGTTTTCCATACAGAAATATTGCAGAACCAATATAGAAATAATGCAGAACCAATAGAGAAACATAGAAAATAAAAAAAATTAACCAACAAACTGATAATTAACCAACAAACAGCATCTTTGAAAAACATCCACCCCCTAAAAACAAAAACGACACTTTGACACTCTGGCAACGGCGGGAACTGTCAAACGTGCTTAACTTTCTGAAACGAAACACGATGACCACTTGGATTTTTGTCGCCAAATGGTCATTGTGCATTATAAAGTTGAACAGACCCAATTTAAACTGCTTATATTGAAATAATTTAGTATATTTGCACTTTCATATCAAGACGCTTCTTATATAAAGAAATAATTAACAACAAAATACAATTATGACACCTTCACACATTGAACACATCGGCATTGCCGTGACGAACCTTGACGAAGCTATCCGTTACTGGGAAGATGTAATGGGCTTGAAATGCTACGCCATCGAAGAGGTAAAAGACCAGAAAGTAAAGACCGCATTCTTCAAAATCGGAGAGGTCAAGATCGAGCTGCTCGAACCGACCTGCCCGGAGAGCACCATCGCGGCGTTTATAGAGAAGAACGGCGGCAAAGGGGGCATGCACCACATCGCCTTCGCGGTGGAGAACACCGACCAGGCGCTGAAAGACGCCGAAGGCAAGGGAGTGCGCCTGATAGACAAGGAGAGCCGCGGGGGAGCGGAAGGCCTGAAGATCGGCTTCCTGCACCCGAAGAGCACGCTGGGAGTGTTGACGGAAATGTGCTGCAAGTAAGGTCCGTGAAGTTGTGAAATTGTGAATTGACAATTGAACAACACAGGCGAACATTCTTGCAATAAAAAAGATTTTTTCATGAGGCTGGAACGAGAGGCGTTAAGGCTTGAGGGAAGGTCTCGATTACAATAACCTTTTAATCAAAAACACATTATGGCTTTTGAACAGAAAATAAAAGAGCTTCTTGACAAGAGGACCGAAGCCCGCATGGGTGGAGGTCAAAAGCGTATCGACAAACAGCACGAGCAGGGCAAGCTGACGGCGCGCGAGAGGATCGCGATGCTGTTGGACGAGGGCTCGTTTGAAGAGTTTGACATGTTTGTCACCCACCGCTGCACGAACTTCGACATGCAGAAGCAGTCGTTTTTGGGCGACGGTGTCGTAACGGGATACGGTACCATCAACGGAAGGCTGGTTTATGTCTTCGCACAGGATTTCACGGTATTTGCCGGCTCGCTGAGCGAGACGATGTCGCTGAAGATCTGCAAGGTGATGGACCAGGCTATGAAGGTGGGAGCGCCGGTGATAGGACTGAACGACTCGGGCGGAGCGAGAATACAGGAAGGCTGCAATTCGCTGGCCGGATATGCGGAGATTTTCGAGAGGAACATCCTGGCATCGGGAGTGGTGCCGCAGATCAGCGCTATCTTCGGACCCTGCGCCGGCGGCGCTGTGTACAGTCCGGCATTGACCGACTTCATCATGATGACGAAGGAGAACAGCTATATGTTCCTGACCGGCCCGAAGGTGGTGAAGACGGTGACGGGCGAGGATGTGACGGTGGACAAACTGGGCGGCGCCATGGTGCACGCCACCAAGAGCGGTGTGGCTCACTTCGTTGGCGAGACTGAGGAGTCGACCATCGAGCTCATCCGCGACCTGGTAAGCTATATACCCAGCAACAATTTCGAAGATGCTCCAATGGTGGAGACCGACGACCCCATCGACCGCATGGAGGACTCGCTCAACACCATCATACCTGAGAACCCGAACACGCCATACGACGTGAAAGAGGTGATCAACGCAATCGTGGACGACGGCAAGTTTTTGGAGGTGCACGAGAAATTCGCCCCGAACCTGGTGGTCGGATTCGCACGTATGGGCGGCAGAAGTGTTGGAGTGGTAGCGAACCAGCCGAAGGCAATGGCGGGCGTGTTGGACTGCAATGCCTCGAGAAAGGGCGCACGCTTTGTGAGATTCTGCGACGCTTTCAACATACCGCTGGTGACGTTGGTTGACGTGCCCGGCTTCCTGCCCGGAACGGGCCAGGAGTACAACGGTGTGATCGTGCACGGAGCGAAGATGCTCTACGCCTACGGCGAAGCGACGGTGCCTAAGGTGACGGTGACGCTGAGAAAGAGCTACGGCGGCGCACACATCGTGATGAGCTGCAAGCAGCTGAGGAGCGACATCAACTATGCATGGCCGACGGCACAGATAGCCGTGATGGGAGCCAGCGGAGCCACCGAGGTGCTTCAGGGACGCGCGTTGAAAGAGATCACGGACCCGGACGAGAAGGCCAAGTTTATCGCCGAGAAGGAGAAGGAGTATAACGACCAGTTCGCGAACCCGTACAATGCAGCCAAATACGGCTACATCGACGACGTTATCGAGCCGAGGAACACGAGGTTCCGTGTGATCCGCGCCCTTCAGGTGCTCTCGACGAAGAAAGACTCGATCCCGATGAAGAAACACTGCAACCTGCCGCTGTAGGTGCGTGCCCGGTGCGTGCCCGCACAGGGCGATTTGGTTTCAAGATTCAAAATTCGAAATTAGAAATACAAAATTAATTATTAACCAGGGGGCGACCCCATAAATCACAAAAAAAGATGAAAAAAGTTTTATTGACCGCCGCAATCGCTGCTGCTTTCGTTTTCGGAATGGTAGCTTGCAACTGCAACAAGAACGCTGAACCCGCAGAGGAGTGCACCGAGCAGACCGAAGAGGTGTGCAACCACGAGTGTGAGCATCCCGCTTGCACCTGCGGAGAGGAGTGTGCCGCCGCCAACTGCGAAGGCTGCACCGACACCACCTGCGCTGCAAAGTGCTGCATGCACAAATGCTGCAAGGGTGAGAAACCCGAGTGCTGCAAAGAAGGAGCTGAATGCTGCAAAGAGGGAGCAGAGTGCTGCAAACCCAAATGCTGCAAAGACGGCAAACCCGAGTGCTGCAAAGAAGGCGAGCACAAATGCTGCAAAGACGGTGAAAAGAAAGAGTGCTGCAAAAAATAAAAGCACTTTAGGGCAAAAGGTGGCGGTTGCAAAGGCCGTCACCTCCCCTTTTCCCTTTCGGTCAAAACTTTTTCATTCAGATTTTTACAAGCTAAGACATGAACAAAATCTATAAATTATTCACGATCGGCGTCCTATGTGTGGCGATGTTTGCCGGCGGGTTGTCGGCCAAGAAGCCGCACAAACGCCCCATGCCGCCGAAGCAGGGAGTGGAACGTCTGATGCCGCCAGAGGATGGCAAGATGCCACCGGAGTGCGAAATGCACCATCATGGAATGCCGATGCACGGGCAGCAGCCTGTCACATTCCAGTCGAACCAAATCTGTTTCATACCCGAGATGCAGGCCTACGTGGTCGTTGACAGCACCGACTGCGCCATCGACCTGGTGGTGCGCGACGAAGACGGAAGCATGAAGCTCGTAGGGCGCCATGTGACCGACAGCCTCTACAAACGTCACGACCTGAAGAACATCCACCGACCGAAGTCGGTATGGGTGTTGGGTGACAAAATCATCTACCTCGCTTCTTCGGCCAAAGACAGCGCCCATATCGGAATCCTGTCGATGGAGCCGGAACCGGCGAAAGAGGGCGAACACGCAGACAAGCTGTGCTACGCTTTCGGCAAGGAGAAATCCTATTTCGGTCTGCATTTCAACGCCTACGCGTTCGACATCAACCCGATGGCGAAAGAGATTACCGTGGTCGGCACCAACGCCCTCGGTTACAGCATCGCCGTGGTGGACCTGACCAATTTCCCCGAGGAGCTGAGTTTCAAAGGCGAGCCCTACAACTACCACAAGAAGAAGCAGTCGGAGGTGATAGCCGACCAGGACCCCTACGGATTGGGACTGACGGTGGTGGCCGTGTCGGTGGTGTTTATCGCCCTGATAAGTGTGTGCCTGATCATGTTGGGCTACGGCTCGGCGATTAGGAGCTGGAACGAGAAACGCAAGAAGAAAGATGAAGCCAAGAAGCAGTCGGGTACTGGCCGTACGGGCGATAATGGCAGTCAGCCTGCAGAGGCCGGCAGCCAGCAGTCAGTTGACGGCGATGTGTATGCCGCCATCGCGACGGCCATCTACCTCTACAACGAGGAGCTGCACGACGACGAAGACATGGTGATAACCATCCAGAACGTGGAACGCGCCTGGACACCATGGAACGACAAGCGCTTCAACATGAACCAGTATTTCAATAAAAAGTAAGTGCGAGCCCCAGACAGGGCGACAAAGGTTCAAAGTGCGTGCCCGCACAGGGCGATATACAGAATCAAAAATAAAAAATAGAGCAATGAAAAATTTCAAATTCAAAATAAATGGAACCGACTACAACGTTGACATCAACGAGGTGGAAGGCCAGGAAATAAAACTGAATGTAAACGGCACCCCGTATAATGTGACCGTGGATGCCGAAGTGAAACATAAACCGACCGTGAAGCGTCCCGCTCCGAAAGCCGCCGCAGCTCCTGCAGCTCCCGCTGCAGCACCCGCACCCGCAGCCGGCGGAGCCGGAACGAAAGTCACCACTCCCCTACCCGGTACGATACTCGACGTGTTTGTCAACGTGGGCGACAAGGTGAGTGCCGGTCAGCGAGTAGTGCTGCTCGAAGCCATGAAGATGGAAAACAACATCGAATGCGACGTAGCCGGAACAGTCACCGAGGTGAAATGCCGCAAAGGCGACAGCGTGCTCGAAGGCGACGTGCTGGTAGTGATTGGATAAATTTGAAATGAAGGCAGCGCAGCTGCCGGTTCAAAAGTTCAAAGTTCAATTGTCTAATCACCATTCACTAATCACAAATCACTAATCAAGAATACAAAATTAGAAAAAAATGATTACTTTAGCAACAGGCGGCTTCATGGATTTCATGTCAACCCAGCTCATGCAGTTCCTGCAGTACACGGGTTTTGCCAATGTCACATGGGGCCACATAGCAATGATAGTCATAGGACTGGTGTTCATCTTCCTCGGCATCAAGAAGGAGTTTGAGCCCCTGCTCCTCGTTCCTATCGGATTCGGTATGCTGATAGGTAATATTCCGTTCTATCCCGGATTGAAAATCGGTATCTACGAAACCAGTTCGGTGCTGAACATCCTGTACCACGGTGTGCAGAACGGCTGGTATCCGCCTCTCATCTTCCTGGGTATCGGAGCAATGACCGACTTCTCGGCGCTGCTTTCGAACCCGAAGCTGTTCCTTATCGGCGCAGCCGCCCAGTTCGGTATCTTCGCCGCCTATATGGGAGCTTTGGCGCTCGGATTCCTTCCCAACGAGGCCGGTGCCATCGGCATCATCGGCGGTGCCGACGGTCCTACCGCCATCTTCCTGAGCTCCCAGCTGGCTCCCGACCTGATGGGTGCCATCGCGGTGTCGGCTTACTCCTATATGGCACTTGTGCCGGTTATCCAGCCGCCCATCATGCGACTCTGCACCACCAAGAAAGAGCGTGTGATACGTATGAAACCACCGCGCCAGGTGTCGAAACTGGAGAAGATCACCTTCCCGATTCTCGGCCTCCTGTTCTGCGCCTTCATCGTCCCTTCAGGTCTTCCGCTGCTCGGCATGCTGTTCTTCGGCAACCTGCTTAAAGAGAGCGGTGTGACCAAACGATTGAGCGACGTGGCCAGCAACGCCATCGTGAACATGTGCACACTGCTTATCGGTATCACCGTGGGTGCCTCCACTCAGGCCACCACGTTCCTCACCGGCAAGTCGGTGCTCATCTTCGGACTTGGTGCAGGCTCGTTTATCGTGGCCACCTTCACGGGAGTTCTGTTTGTGAAGTTCTTCAACCTCTTCCTGAAAGAGGGCAACAAGATCAACCCGCTTATCGGTAACTCCGGTGTGAGCGCAGTGCCCGATGCCGCCCGTGTGTCCAACAACGTGGGATTGGAGTACGACAAGACCAACTACCTCCTGCAGCACGCTATGGGTCCGAACGTGGCCGGCGTGGTAGGATCGGCTGTGGCTGCCGGTATCCTGCTGGCATTCCTGCACTAAATAGCATATACTCTGAAAAAGCTACCGTATGAATTTCTCATACGGTGGCTTTTTTATGATATTCACAATATTTCTCGACTTCGTGAAAAAGGATGTCTGCTTTTTTTCTTTAGTTCTTTATGCTGAAACTATGATATTGTGTATCTTTGCACACCAATTTCTTAACTGCCTATGACTATCGTCGAATCCTTTCTACTTGCCATCGCATTGTGTGCCGACACATTGGCTGTCTCTACGGCCGGTGGACTGAAATACCGTATGTCGTGGCAGCGTTGGCTGATACTGGCTCTGGTGCTTGGTGGCTTCCAGGGTCTGTTCCCTCTAATGGGGGCGTTGTTGGGCTCTGCCTGCGACCAGTTCATCGAAGCTGTGGACCACTGGATTGCCTTCGCTTTGCTGCTCCTCATTGGCAGCAAGATGGTTTTCGATGCGCTAAGCAAACACAAAAACAAGGACGGCAACCTGCATCTGACCTCCCCGGATAATGATGCCAATAGTGATAAAACTGAAGTTCAAGACATGAGGCTCAAAGTGGGCACCATGTGCCTGTTGGGCATTGCCACAAGCATTGACGCCTTCGCCGTCGGTGTCGGCTTCGGGCTGGATTGCAGCGTGGTGGAATGTTTCATCACTTGCGCTATAATTGCTCTGGTGACCTTCTTGGTGGCTCTGCTTGGCATCACTTTGGGCAAAGCGGGTCACAACATCCCCGAACGTTGGACTGGCATTATCGCTGGCCTCGTGCTAATAGGAATAGGAGCAAAAATCCTAATTGAACACCTCTCTGCCGTATAGTGGCATATTACCTATCGCCTCTTTTAGATGGATATGGGTAACGAGGCTCCTGTAATTTACTATCCATTCTTTCAACCCTCGTCCGGTATTGCTGGCCATGGGTTTTCTGCAATTCCCGCCATCTTCTCCATTCGCTCGTGAGCTACCACACGCATGCGGTCCACCTCGTCTTTTCGGCTGTGCGAGCGGTCTGGCATTATAGGCTCTCCCACATTGATGGTCATCAACGGGATATTTTTTGAGCCGAATAGTTTGTATATGCCTTTGCGCTCGCGGTAGGTGAGCACGCAGGGCACTATCGGGCAGTTGTACTTGTATGCCATCGTAAAGGCTCCTTTGCGGAAGGGACGTATCGGCTGGTAGTAATCCCAGCGCACCTCCTCGGGAAACACGAGAATCCACTCGCCCTTGGCGTGGTAGTAGTCAAAAGCCTCGTCGAACTTACGCAAGCCACCCATTGTTTCGGGTACAGGTATGCCGCCCACATATCGCACAAACCAATATTGCCCGCCGTTGAAGTGCGGTGCATACATCGGAATCCAGATATTGCGCATCGGCTGTAGTGCCTGCTTGACCGAGACCGCATCGAACTGATAGACGTGGTTGCATACCGCCACAGCACCGCCTTTCAGCTGTTTGCGGTAGCTGCGCAGGTTCTTGCACCCTTTGATGCGCAATCCGTACTTTAGGTTATTTGCGACATATATTACAAACCATAGGAACAGAGGCCCGATAAAGTTGCGCTGTATGAGGTACGAAAACGAGCGGTCGTTATAAGGATAGGTCTCGTCGAATTTGTATTGATGACGGCTCGGCGCAGGTTTCTTTACCGTCACACGGTGCTCGTAGGGGTTGTCCGTCGGGAAGGTCTCTGGCGGCAGTGGTATATATACTTCAGCGTTAGTCCTCAGGGTTCCGTATTTCATGGTTTCTGCAATTTTGCATCTGCAAAAGTACACAATTATTTATAACCTATAAATATTAAAAAGGGTGGCGCATTGCGTCACCCTTTTTTCTTTGTTGTCGAATGGCTTATTCAGCAACAACGGCCTCAGCGGTCTCAGCGGTCTCTTCAGCTGCATTCTCAACAGCCTCAGTAGCCTCTTCGTCCTGAGCGGTCTCCTCAGCGGCAACCTCTACATTCTCGATCTCCTCAGCAGGAGCTTCTTCGGTTTTAGCATTGTTGTTGCAAGCGGCGAAAGCGAACATGCCGGCAACGGCCATCAGAAACATAACTTTTTTCATTTTCTTTAAATTTAAAGGTTTATAGGTTTCTTGTTTATACAGCCTTGACAATTACTTGTCTTACTGATTTCGAGTGCAAAAGTACACCCATTCTTTTAGTTACGCTGAAATTAAAATGTGAAAAAGTCTTAATAAATTCTTAACACACTGATTAATAGTGGCTAAATTTCTTAAATTTTGTTATCAAATTCTTTGCAGCCCGACTGAAAAACATGTTTTACGGCAGTGGCACCAAACCGTTGAATCCCATAAATGCCATTGCCAAAATACCAGCCGAAACCAATGCGATAGGCACACCTTTCATGCCCTTGGGCACACCTGTGAGCTCAAGCTGCTCACGGATGCCTGCGAAGATAACCAATGCCAGAGTAAAACCAACGGCGATGCTGGCCGAATAAATCATGCTTTCGCCCAACGTCATGTGCTTGGCAACCACAATGAGAGCCACGCCGAGAACAGCGCAGTTCGTCGTGATAAGCGGCAGGAACACTCCAAGTGCCTGATACAGCGCAGGGGCAATCTTCTTAAGTATAATCTCCACCATCTGCACCAGCGCCGCGATGACAAGGATATAGACAATCGTCTGGAGATATTCCAACCCAAAGGCGACAAGCACGTACTGGTTCAGAATCCAGGTCACCAAGGTGGCGAGAAGCATGACGAACAGCACGGCGCCGCCCATACCAATGGAGCTCTTCACGTCTTTCGACACTCCGAGGAACGGGCAAATGCCGAGAAACTGCGAAAGCACCACATTGTTCACAAAGATTGCACCTATTATAAGTGCGAAAATGCTAATTCCTGACATTATTTTAAAATTTTAGTTTTTAATTTCAATTTAACCACTGACCACTGACTACTCAATCCACCCCAATATATCGCCCTTCTTCACCATCTGACCCTGTTTGACGCAGGTGCCCACGATGCTGCCTGCCTTCGTGGCGGCCACGGTCATGACGCCGTACGACGCCTCGATGAAGCAGATGACCGCGCCTTCGGCATATTTCGTTCCCGGTGTCGGCGGCACGGAGGTGTCCTTGAAGTCCATCTCCCACAGCAGACGGCCGGTAGCCGAAGCCACGATAGGTATCGCGTTGGGTTTGTTGATGTCTATGTAGTTGAATGCGCGTTCCGAAGCCTGTGTGGGCGCCAGCATCACCGGTGCGTTCTTGGCGGCGCGCAGTTTCTCCACCTCCTTTATGAAACGCTCCTTGGCTATGCCGCTCTTGTAGTCGCGGTACTGGCGGTCGTGCATAGCCAGCTCGAACAGTTCCTCGTCGTCTTCGCCGCGCTCCCAGCCGTTTTCCTCCATCTCTTTGATGTATTCGGGCAGTGCGTCTGGATAGAACTCCTGCGGGTTGCCGTCGTAGAACTCCTGGCCGCTCTGCTTGGCCAGCTCTATGATTTCAGGAGCCAGCGGGCCGGGCAGCTTGCCGGCGCGGCCGAGAATCATGCTCCACGAGTCTTTGTCAATCTGGCTGAAACGCGGCTTGCCCTGCGCCAATGCCAAGAGGTTCATCACGGCGATGTTCTTGGTATATTGGCTGAACGGCGTCACCAGCGGAGGATATCCCAGCATGGGCCAAATACGCTCCACTTCCTGGAACAGCTGCACCGTCAGCTCCTCGAAGCTCACCTCGGGCTTGCCCGACTTCTTGAGAGCCATGTTTATGGCGCCGTGAACGCCTTTCAGGTCGCTCATCATCGAGCCCATCATGCCGCCGGGCAGTCCGCAGCCCACCAGCAGCGAGGTGCTGATGCGGTTGCCGGGGTTGATATACAGGCCGAGGAAGTCATCAACGAACTCCTGCGTCAGCTTGCGGGCCTCCATATACGCCTCCATGTTGATGTCCTTCACAAGGAATCCCGCGTCCTTCAGCATCGCCTGCACCGAGATAACGTCCGGATGCACCATACCCCACGACAGCGGCTCCATGGCGCAGTCAATCACGTCGGCGCCGGCCTTGGCCACTTCAAGGGTCGAGGCCATCGAAAGGCCGGGACCAGTATGTCCGTGGTACTGAACCACGATATGCGGATATTTCTTCTTTATTTCGCTCACAAGGCGGCCCAGCGTTGCCGGACGGCCCACGCCGGCCATGTCTTTCAGCGCAATCTCGTCGGCGCCGAACTCAACCACCTTGTCCACTATGCCCATATAGTACTCCACCGTGTGCACCGGCGAGTGCGTGATGCTCAACGCCGCCTGCGATATCATCCCGGCCTCCTTGGCATATTTCACCGAGAGCTCGAGGTTGCGGTAGTCGTTCAAACCACAGAACGAGCGCATGATATCCACACCCTGCGCCTTCTTCACCTTGCACATCAGCTGGCGCACATCCTTCGGCACGCCGTACATCCTCAATCCGTTCAGCGCCCTCTCCAGCATGTGCGTCTGTATGCCGGCCTTGTTGAACTCTTTCGTCCAGGCGCGCACCGCCTTGTTCGGGTTCTCGCCATACATCAGGTTCACCTGCTCAAAGGCGCCGCCGTTGGTCTCAATGCGGTCGAAACAACCCATCTGCACAATCACGGGCGCTATCCTAACCAACTGATCCACACGGGGCTGGTATTTACCCGACGACTGCCACATATCTCTGTAAACAAGACTGAACTTTACTTCACGTGCCATAGACTAAATAGATTATTTAATAATTAAACAAAGTGCAAAGATACGAAAAGATTTCAAACCAGCAAAAGAATTATAAAGAAACCTATCCTAACCTATCCCAAATCGGCAACTTTCCGTAGCGCCAACTTGTATATAAACACCTTTTTTCATATCTTTGCAATGTTGTTAAAAACCTGTTGTTATGAAGATAAAATCATGTATCTTTCTGTTTTTCATGCTGTCGTTCGTTGTAGGCGGGTATTCGCAGTCGGTGCGCGACGCCAACTACCGCAGTATCGGCAAGATTGAAAGCGACGGCTCTGTGCGTGATGCCAACTACCGAAAGATTGGCAGTTTCGACAGCGACGGGTCAATACGCGATGCCAACTATCGCAAGATCGGTTCGGTTGAGTGTGACGGCACCGTGAGGGATGCCAACTATCGCAAGATTGGCAGTATTGAGAGCGACGGCACTGTCCGTGACGCCAACTACCGTAAAATCGGCTCCGTCGAAAGCGACGGTACGGTGCGCGACGCCAACTACCGCAAGATAGGCAGCGTTGAGAGTGTTGATAGAAACCGCGCTGCGGTGTTTTTCTTCTTCAACAATTTCTAACAGTATTGAGAACCGAATCTTACAGTCGTTTGCCGAGCTGGGGTAGGAGAGAGGTGGCCCAGTCGGTGTAGTCGCCTTCGATGATATGTTTTCTGGCTTCGGTGACGAGCCTCAGGTAGAACGTGAGGTTGTGGATGGAGCAAATCTGAAGGCCAAGTATCTCTTCGGCGCGGATTAGGTGGTGCAGGTAGGCGAGAGTATAGACGCGGTCGGCTTCGGCGGGACTTTCAGGGTCGATAGGCTCGAAGCAGTCTTCCCATTTGCGATTTTTGATGTTAATGGTGCCGTGCATGGTGAAAAGCAGTCCGTTACGTCCGTTGCGAGTGGGCATCACGCAGTCGAACATATCGACTCCGCGCATGATGGCCTCTAGAATGTTTTGCGGGGTGCCGACACCCATCAGGTAGCGAGGTTTGTCTTTTGGCAGGATGTCGTTGACCACCTCGATCATCTGGTACATCACTTCGGTAGGCTCGCCTACGGCTAGTCCTCCTATGGCGCAGCCAGAGGTTGTGCGTTCGGCGATATAGTTGGCCGATTCGATACGCAGGTCGCTATACTGACAGCCTTGAACGATGGGGAACAGCATCTGGTCGTAACAATAGAGGGGTTCTGTCTCGTTGAATCGAGTGAGGCAGCGGTCGAGCCAGCGGTGGGTGAGCTCCATCGACTGTTTGGCGTATCGGTGGTCGGCGTCGCCCGGACAGCATTCGTCGAACGCCATGATGATGTCGGCACCGATGATGCGCTGGATGTCCATCACGTTTTCAGGGGTGAAGAGATGTTTGGAACCGTCGATGTGCGAGCGGAAGGTGCAACCCTCTTCTTTGATTTTGCGGTTGTCGGCGAGAGAGAATACCTGGAATCCGCCGCTATCGGTGAGCAGGGGACGTTCCCATCCGTTGAATTTGTGAAGACCTCCGGCGGCTTTCAGTATGTCGCATCCAGGTCGCAGGTAGAGGTGGTAGGTGTTGCCGAGAATTATCTTTGCGTCGATATCCTCTCGAAGTTCCCGTTGGTGGACGGCTTTTACGGTGCCGGCAGTGCCCACAGGCATGAAGATAGGAGTGGGGATATCACCGTGAGGAGTGTGGAGTATGCCTGCACGGGCGGAGGATTTATGGTCGGTAGCTTGTAGGGTGAAGGACATAGGGGTGGAGATTGAATGTTTGAAAGTCCTAATATTTTATTGTTTGAGCACGTGTTTATATGGCACCGTTCGTCTTAACTTATTTTAGGTTTTCGCATAAGTGTATTATTTGCTTGGCACTTGCGGCAGTTTTTAACAAACGGTTGATATTTCGTTTTGCAAAGTTACGCTTTTTAAAGAAATAAATTTCTACTTTTGCAGACTTAAATTAAAAATGTCTGCCATGGACTTTACTCCGTTTTTGACAAATATTGTGGCGCAGGTTCTTGTTGCACTATTGTTCGTTGGCTTTGTTTCACTGATAGTTGTATATTCCACACATTATCTTTATCTTGGACGGAAAGCCAAGAATGCGTCGTCAAGACAACCGGAAGAATACAATCTGCCGCCAGTGTCGGTGGTGATTATTGTGCACAACGAGGCAGCCTTCCTGCGTGAGAACTTGGTCTATATTCTTGAACAAGATTATCCTGATTTTGAGGTTGTTGTTGTGGATTATCATATCTCAGTGGATGAATTGCGCGACGACACGCATTTTGTGTTGAAACTATGCTGTGATAACTATCCAAACCTCAAGGTCGTAAACATAAAGGAAGATGTCAATGGCTTCAAGGGTCGTAAGTTTCCTCTGTCTATGGGCATCCAGTCGGCAAAAAACGATTTGATAATTCTTACCGATGTGGACTGCAAGCCCGTGTCTCTACAATGGCTTCGCCGCACGGTTGAAGTTTATCGGCATCCGCGCACTAACATCGTGCTTGGCTACTGTCTCTGTGTCGCCGAAAAGGGATTGTTGGGTGCACTTGAGCGTTACGAGAACTTGACCTACAGTGCAGGCTATCTTTCGCGTGCCTTGTGCAAACATCCTGTAACAGGCTGCGGACGCAACCTTTCCTACCGTCGTGCTTTCTTCTTCTCGAAGGGAGCTCTCATAAGCCACTATACCATCCCCGATGGCGCCGATGACATTTTTGTGAACCAAAACGCCACAGGTCGCAACACTTCAGTCAGCCTTCACAAGGACGCTTTTGTGACAGTCAAAGCGCCAGTGAGGTTTGATCACTGGCGTCAGATGCGCCAGCATCGCACCGCCACATACGGGCTACACTCGTTTGGACAGAAAATGTCCGGAGCTTTGGGCGGCATCGGGTTGTTGTTTTTCTATGGTGCGGCTGCTGCACTTTTTGCCACGGCTCTCTTCCCTTGGCAAATTGTTGTAGGCGTGCTTTTCATGAAAATAGTTTACCAGATTGTCTCTTTCGCTCAGCTCGAAAAGGGTCTTGGCGAGAAGAACTTCTGCTGGCTTTCTCCTTTATTTGAAATTTATTTTTTCTTTTCAAATACGATATTGCTACTTTTTCCGTTAAAGTACAAGAAATAAGCAAGCACACATATAGATGGAACCATCATCCAACCTCACAACCGAAAAAGCCCGCCGCGACTACCGTTTGGTATGCCAGGCTCGCGAGCACAACGACCAGAAGGCTTACGCCGACCTTATGGGTATGTACAAGGAGCCGCTTTACACCATGTTGCTCAAGATGACAAACAACCCTGTTGATGCCGACGACCTCACCATTGAGACCTTCAGCAAGGCCTTTAGCTCGCTCCACCTCTACAGCCCGACCAATGCTTTCAGTACGTGGCTGTTTTCGATTGCCTCGAACCACTGCATTGACTTCATCCGCAAAAAACGTATGCAGACAGTGTCTATTAATGAGGTGGCCAGCAGTAAGGATGGCGAGGTGTATGAATATCCACTACCGTCAGACCTGCCGTCGCCGGAAGAAAGCATGGTGTCGCAGGAACGCAAGGCTGTCTTGCACGAAGTGGTGCAACAAATTAAACCCCGCTACCGTCGTCTCATAGAGATGCGCTATTTCGAAGAGCTCTCGTACGAAGAGATTGCCCAGCGGCTGAATATGCCGATGGGGACGGTAAAAGTACAGTTGCTACGTGCTCGCAACCTGCTGGCAACAATGATGAAATCGCGTCGCGAACAAATCTAATTATTTCCAGCCAGACGTATGAAACGCGCCGTTTTTGCTATTGTCTTGATTATGTTGGCCGAAGGAGTGCTGGCCGACGATTGGGATGTACACAGGCCCCGCGGGGCAAACAGACCTATAGGCTTGTCGGCATCAATTAACGTTGGTATGCTGATAGCCAATAAAAAACAAGCTGAGTTTTATTCAGGACGTCCCGAAAACGCCAATACGGTCAACAGAATCCTCCATAGTGAGAGTTATGGGTATCAGATATGGAATGACCTTGTTGATGGCGGCTATATCTCTCCGAGTGCCATTTCCGGTCCCAATCAGTTGCAGGTTGTGGAATATGGCAAGATGCACTACAAGTTAACCTATCAGATAGGTCTAGGTATTCGCTACGACCTCGAGTCTGCATGGGGTTTCCTTTTGCGTTTCGACTGGTCGAGGCTTACTGCAGCAGGTGCGTTCAATATTAGCAGCACCAACGGCACTGGCATTCTTCAAAACTCAAATCAATACATCCAGTGCCAGATTGGTGGACGCGAGGATCGTATCAATATAGATTTAGGCGTGCTGAAGCGTTTCTATTTCTCTGAAAGTATTGCATTGGAATTAGACCTTGGGTTCAATCTCAATAACCTCAAAGTTAAGAGCAATGCTATGGAGATAGCCAGCCGTCCGTATGATATTCTTGACATCTGGGGTGGGGAGAGCCCGTCATCCTATACAGGCACCTACGAATATATCAATCAAGGTGGCATCGGATACGGCGGTTTCGCAGGATTGGCGGTATGCTACGTGATAGGACATGATGGTATGGGTAGCATCGATCTCGGCTACAACTTCTACTATGAGCGGCTGAAACTTGAGGGCTACAGCGGATTCGCTCCACAACACTCAATATTTCTTAGGTTCAACATCTCTCCTGCTGATTGGTTCGTCAAGGACTGACATAAACAGGCATAATTATATTCAGTAAATTTGAGACAATTAACGCAATAACACAATCAAGCAATATAAATGATAACACTGACCCCATTAGAAGACTCTGACCATCCGCATTTTGCGGAGAATTTGTTTGAATCGGCCTTCCCAGAGGTTGAACGTCCGGAGTTTGACGATTTAGAAAACCGACCTGATAATTTCCATTTCATGGTCGCCACTAACGACGACGAGCCGATAGGAATATTGACCTATTGGACTTTCGACGAGTTTGTATATGTAGAGCATTTCGCCATTGATGAGGAACTGCGTAATAACGGATTCGGCAAGGCGGTGTTCCTGAACTTCATGACTCAGCATGGAGGGCAGATGGTGATGGAAGTCGAGCTTCCTCACGACGACACCTCCGATCACCGTATTGAATTCTACACCAGCATGGGTTTCTATCAGAATCCGTTTGAATACTATCAGCCGTCCTATCATGGCGACGACACACGCGTACCGATGATGATTCTATCGAAAATGGAGCTCGACGATGATGAATTCGAGGAAATGCGCAAGGTTTTGTATAAAGAAGTATATAAAGTCGAAGTTTGATAATCAATTCGTTGTGATAAAAGTTGTAAAAAAATTTGGCAGGTACGTCGAAAGTTAGTACTTTTGCAACCGCTTTCGAGAGAAAAAGCAAGGCTCCTTAGCTCAACTGAATAGAGCATCTGACTACGGATCAGAAGGTTGCAGGTTTGAATCCTGCAGGAGTCACAAAGCATTGAGGCTCGCATGGTTGCGAGCCTTTTTTTTTATTTGTTTATATTTATTTAAAAAAAGTAGTAAATTTGCATCTCATTTTAGACTTGATTTTGTTTTATGCGTACGCTATATATTCCTTTTGTTTTACTGTTTTGTGTGATGTTTGTGCCGACGCGCTCCGCCGAAGCTCAAATGACAGACCTGTCGGAAATTTTCATTGACTGGGACTCTGATTGTATGTTCGGCACCGCTCCAGGTGACACAGCCACTCTCTCCAATCCCTCTTTGTCGGCTACCGTTATAAACGAGGCAATGAAATATATCGGCACACCATATCGTTGGGGCGGAAAGACCCCGGCGGGTTTCGACTGTGCTGGCTTTGTGAGATATGTCTATTCCAAGTTTGGATTGACTCTCGGACCGTCTGCTCCGTCGCAGGTGAAGGAGGGAACGCGGCTGAAGGTAGAGGATATTGCCCCTGGTGATTTGGTGTTTTATGGTGGTAGCCGTAATATTAAAGCTGTTGGACACGTGGGATTGGTTACAGAGGTTACTTCGGATGGATTCAAATTTGTCCACGCCTCGAACACTGGTGTGCGGGTATCGTCCTCCAAGGAGCCATACTATCGCTCGAGGTATATTTGTGCCTGTAGGGTGATAGACAGACTTAAAGTTGAGAATTGAAAATCGAAAATAAAAACCGCAAGGGATGAAGCGAATACTATTGGTCCTCTTTTTAATTGCATCGGTTTCCGTCGTTGCTCAGACTCCGAACATAACGATAAAGGGTAAGGCTGCCAATGCCACAGGAAAAGAAATCGAGCTTTACAAATACAGCGACCAGCTGAGTCGCACCGAAGTGTTGCTCGACAATTCCATTATTGGTGCTTCTGGATTTGAGTTGAAAATGTATGCCAAATACACAACCCTGGTGTTCCTTCAAGTTGAAAATTACTCGCAGTCGTTCTTTGTTGAGCCCGGTCGGACCTACGAGGTTCTGATTCCCAAGTTTGATTGGTCTATAGACGAAAAACGCAACGTACACCTCTCGCCTGAGGCTTTGCCTGTGGTGTTTGAGAATCTGCCGAAGGACGAGGTAAACTTGAAGATAAACGATTTTGACGCGATGGTGGATAGTTTTGTGTCGGCAAATCGGTACTACTTCGATCAGAAATTCCACCCCCAGCGGAGGTATTTTGACACGCTTTGTGCGCTGACTGAGAAGCGTTATCCCGACGGCAAGAACGCATTTTTCAACCGTTACAAGAAGTTCTCGCTGGCAGAACTGAAGTACAAGTTGAGTTTCGACTCACGTAAGAACATGTACAATAAGTACATTGCCAATCAGTCGCCTTTGTATTACGACGAGAACTACATGTCGCTTTTCTTCACAATGTTTGCCAATAGCATCTCTAGTGGCAACCGCTACAACAATGTGCACAAACTGAGCCGCTGGGTGAACAACGGTAGCATCGGCACGTATATGGACTCCATAGGACTGGATCCGTTGTTGCGCAATGAGCAGGTGAGAGAGCTGGCGGCGATACAGGCGCTGAAGGAAAGTTTCTATAAAACAAAATATTACAAGAGAGAAAAAGTAGTGTCGGCACTGGAGATGATAAGGTCGAAGACTAAGTTTCCAGAGCATCGCGAACTGATAAAAAACCTGTTGGCATTGTTTGCTCAGAAAGGCAAGGGCGGTGATGCTGCCGCGTTTACTTTGCCCGACGTGGATAAGAAGATGGTGAGCCTCGACTCGTTCAAAGGGAAGTGGATATACTTGTCGTTTGTTAGGGTGGGCGAGCCTCATTCGCTGAAAGAAATAGAAACTTTGGCGTATTTCAAGGACAGCATCTATGCAAAGAGCAAGAATGTGGAGTTTGTGACTATATGTTGCGACCGCGAGTTTCAGAAAATGTACCATTTCCTGCGCAACAACAAGAAAGGTTCTCGCTACGGTTGGACGTGGCTTCATTTCAACAACAATTTCAAACTGTTGGAGCGCTACGGTGTTGTGAGTTTTCCAACATTCCTGCTGATAAATCCAGACGGAAAACTGCAATATGCCATCACTCCATCGCCCGGATCTGGTTTGTTGGTGAACCCTCCGTGGGTGGAGAAGAAAGAGTCTGAGAAGAAGGGCTTCTTTTTGAACGGAGGTAGGTAACGGATTATGATTTAACAATATGCTGTTGAAAAAAGAGTTGTGGGATTTTCTCACAACTTTTTTATAATTTGTACTTTTATAGCATAAACTAAACAAGGTTTTGTCTATGCAAAGATTTAAGTTTGTTGCATTTACACTTTTTTTTGTGGCCGTTGGTGTTGTGTCGCAGGCTCAGAAGCCGTCTGTTGGAGTCAAAGCTGACATGGAAAGGGCGCACGATTTGTTTGTGAAGGAGAAGTATGCTGCAGCTCAATTTCTCTATGACCGCATGGCTCAGATTGACCCTCAAGATGCTGACGCTGCATACTACGGTGCCGTATGCTCGGAGAGACTTGACAACGACGACGCACGCCATCGTCTGGAGGAGTTTCTTAGGCTACACCCACAGAGCAGTCGTTGTAACATGGCAAGGTTCTATATGGGCAACTACTACTACTCGAGAGGAGAATATGCTGAGGCACAGGACTACTACAAGCAGGTGTCGGCTTCGGAAGTGGAATACGGCCAGCGGGGAGAATATGAGTTTAAGAAGGCCTACTGTCACCTGGCCAATGGAGAACGGTCTAAAGCCAAAGAGATTTTCTCTCGTATTCAGGGTACCAAGTCGAAATACGGTTCGGCATCGCTATATTATTACGCCCATATTCAGTATATGGATGGCGAATATGAACTGGCCCTGAAAAATTTTGAGAAGCTGAAAGGGGATAAAAAGTTTGGTTCGATAGTGCCGAACTATACCGCCAGAATATACTACTATTTAGGCAGGGAGGACGACCTGCTGGACATTGCGCCGACGCTGCTTTCAAGAGATGATGCCTTCAAGCGTGACGAGATTGCTCAGATGGTGGCGGAGGTCTATTTCAACAGGGCTGACTACCGTAACGCACTGAAATACTATCATAAGGTGGAGCAGTTCACTCCTACTAAAAAAACACGGCGCAACGAAGCTGGTGTTATCTGCACTCCGCAGGACAACCACTACCAGATGGGGTACAGCCATTATATGTTACACCAATACGACTCCGCTGCAAGGTATCTTGAAATGAAGACGGTCTGTACCGACAGCGTGGCACAAAATGCTTTGTATGCTTTGGGCGATTGCTATGTGAAGCTGGGCGACAAAGTGAAGGCTCGCTCGTCATTCAGACAAGCTTCGGATATGAACTTCGACAAGCAGATAAAGGAGGATGCGCTGTTCAATTATGCCAAGCTTTCGTGCGAGCTGGGTGCCAATCCATACAACGAATCGATACGCTCGTTCCAGGACTATCTAGCTCAGTATCCTAAAACAAAACACAAGACCGAGATACAGGAAATTTTGGCATCGCTTTATATGAGCACGAGAAACTATAAAGATGCGCTGACGCTGATAGAGAAGATTCCCGACCGCAACGCTGCGCTTAACGAAGCTTACCAGCGTATATTGCTCAACCGAGGCATCGAGCTGTTTAACGCAGGTTCGATAGAGTTGGCATCTAACTATTTTGACAAAGCGATGAAAATTAATGCGGTTAAAGAAGTTACAACTGATGCTTGCTATCTTTATGGTGAGTCTCAATACCGTGTAGGCAACCTCTCAAACGCCGACAGAACCATAGACCGATTTTTGCTATCGACTCCTGCCAAAAAGTCTTCGTATTACCCACAAGCTCTCTATACCTATGGCTATATCTGTATGAAACAAAAACGATATGACGACGCTCTGGGTTATTTTCGTGATTTCAGTGGACAGAGGTCCAAGGTGGCTGAGCAGCAGCTGGGGGATGCTTACAATCGAATGGGCGACTGTGCCTATATTTCAACACACTATGGTGAGGCTGTGGGGTACTACGACTGGGTGATCAACGCTAATGTGAACGGAGCGGACTATGCAACATTCCAAAAAGCGCTATGTTATGGAGCTATGGGCAAACGAGAGGAGAAACTGGCTACGCTTAACACAATATTTGAGCACTACAAAGAATCGTCTTACGGTCCTCGTGCCACCCTTGAAATCGCAAGCACCTACACCGTTTTGAACAACAATGAGATGGCTTTGGTCTATTATAACAAGTTCATCAAGGAATATCCAAGGAATGCAAAAGTAAAGGATGCGTTGTTGAATATGGGATTGGTTCACTATAACCTTGGCCAGAACGACAAAGCACTTGAGGCGTTTGACAAACTGCTGAAGAATTATCCCGGAACTGAGGAGTCCAAGGATGCTTTGTCAACGATAAAGAATATCTATGTGGAGGAAAACCGTGTGGATGAGTATTTTAGCTATGTTCAGCGTGTTGCAAAAGTTTCGGTATCGACGACAGAACAGGATAGTACCACCTTTGTAGCTGCGCAGAACCGCTATTTCGAGGGAGACTGCGAAAGCAGCATTATTGGTTTTGAAAATTATGTAAATAAATTCCCCAACGGACTATATTCGCTTACCGCCCACTACTACTTGGCTGACTGCCTGTATCGTACGGGGCAGAATGAACGTGCTTTGCCGCATTATGAATATGTGTTGGAGGCTAACACCAGCCAGTACACTGAAACTTCGTTGACCAATGCTGCACAAATAGCCTATTCGTTGACAGACTACACCAAGGCTCTCTTGCACTACACCGCTCTCTCTCAAACGGCCGAAAGTCATGAGTTGCGAATGGCTGGAAAGGTGGGAATGATGCGTTGTTATGCACGTCTGGGTAGTCACGACGACCTAATATCGGTTGCCAGTTCTTTGGCCGATGATGCTTCAGTTTCGGACGAGTTGAGAGACGAGTCTCTCGTTGAAATGGCAAGAAGCCATGATCGCGCTGGCGATGAATACAATGCAGCTCGATGCTACAATCGCCTGCTAAAATCGAACAACGGAGAATACAGTGGTGAGGCAGCATATTTCGGTGCCGAAAACCAATTCAAGAAGAAAAACTTCGACGAGGCAGAGTCTGCGATAGAACGAATCATCGCTGAGCCACATAGTGATTACTGGTTGGCAAAGACCTTCATCCTTTGGGCCGACATATACAGTATCAAGGAGAATAATATGCAAGCTAAGCAGACGCTTAAAAGCATTATAGAAAACTACGACGGCGACGATCTTGTTCAGCTTGCACAGAAGAAATACGATGCAATATTGGCTTCTGAGTCGGTGTCTCAGCCACAAGAGGAACCGCCAATAGAGATTGAGTTGGGCGAGTTTTAAGTTAATCGGATTAAAAAGAACAGTGCTTTATGAAAAAAAGTATAGCAATAATAGTTTCGCTTTTGATTGTACATCAGATGCAGTCTTTTGCTCAATCGAAAGATGAAACGTTTAACGAGAGTGTGACGGTTACTGGCACATATCGGCCTGAAATCGGGGAGTTTAATAAGGTGAACGTGGCACCACAAATCAGCGACACTTCGACTGCCATGAGACACAAGTTCACATACGAAGTGACCACTCGGAGACTGTCATCGCTTTACTCGCCCACTCGCATAAAGGCGGCGAAAATAATTGGTGAGCCAACTACCAGACTATATAACAATTATTTTAGGCTTGGCTTCGGTAACTATTGGTCGCCAATGGCCGAATTCTACTACAACAGCACAAGGAGTAAGAAAGTCAACTATGGCGCCTTTGTAACCCATAATTCTTCATGGGGTACAATAGGCAAACGTAAGAAGGATGTTGCTTTTCCGTCATCCTATTATGGAAAGAACCATTTTTCGCAGACAGGAGCGACACTGTTCGGCAAGTTCATCGTAGGCGACAAAGTGCAGCTCTCGACAGACCTTTCGTTTGAAAACGACTATAACCTCTACTATGGTTTCAACGATTCCACTTTGCATATCAACGCTCCGGCACTTTTTAACGATTCCATCAACACTGTCAATTACCGCGATTCGCTGCATGTCAAAGACTACCGCGCGCTCTATAACCGCCTTGCATGGAATTTCGGAGTCCGGGACCTTAGTACAAACGCTCTTGGCTATTCGGCCAACTTGAAGGTTTCTAACCTCTGGGCGTTGTACAAGCAGAGTGAGTTGAACCTTAATTTCGACGGCGACTTGCATTACACCTTCAACATGGGCAAGAAAAAGAAGTACAAATCGGTTGCCTATTTCCATTTTGTGTGGGATGGCTATCGTAGTACGGTCAAACCTGTGGGCGGTATGTCTATGCCGCTGGGTTATACGGGTGCGGCTCCAACCACACAGTCGTCATTTCGCAACCTGTTCGACATCAATCCCTACATAGAGTTTCTGCTTGGCACATTCAAAGTGCACGGCGGTTTTACGGCAAACATCGAGAATTTCGACTATGCCGATACCACTCACTTCCATTTCTATCCCGATGTTGAGCTAAGCAAGTCGTTTCTCAAGGAGCGTCTCAACCTCAGCCTCGGCGCTGTCGGAGGTATGGATGCCAACAGCTTGGACGTGATTCGGCAGGTGAACCCGTACGTCGGTCCGTATGCCGCATTGCGAGGCACCTCACACTACGACTTCTATCTGCGTATGCGTGTGAATTTCAGTAAAAAACTTGAAATGAGGCTCTACGGTGAGTTCAATATGTTCAAGAACGACCTAAGTTTCAAGCTCGACACCAACTATGTGCTGAAAAACGTCTATGAGCCGCTCTATCTCGACTACAACCGTGTGAAGGCGGGTGGATGCTTCTCGTTTGTAAACGACGAGATGCTCAATATCTCGCTCGGTGGCAACTACTATTACTACACCGACAAAACCTTGCCCTACCGTCCTGATTTCGATGCATTCCTGACGGCAAAGTTCAACTATCGCGACAAGTGGCTCTTTGGTCTCGAAGCGTTGGTGATTGGGCAGGTGAGGGGTAGCCAGCCCGACGCCACGGGTGTCGCGGAAACTCTGCCGTTGCGCTATGGTTTGAGTGCCGAACTTGAGTACCGCCACAACCGGGCGCTGTCCTTCTTCATCAAGGCCGACAACCTCTGCTATCAGCGTTACTACTTGTGGTCTAACTATCCTTCGCAGCGTATCACCTTCCTCGCAGGACTTACCTATACGATACTTACTAAAAAGAAATAACGATAATCGATACCGATGAACTACGCACAGACTGTAGAGTACATGACAAAGGCGCTGCCGATGTACCATCGTGTTGGCGCGGCAGCATACAAGGCAGATATAAAGAACACCGTGCAGTTGATGTCGCTGCTCGGCAACCCTGAGAAAAAGTTCAAAACCATACATGTCGCCGGAACCAACGGGAAAGGCTCTGTTGCCCATACCTTGGCGTCCATACTTCAGGAGGCTGGCTACAAGGTGGGCCTCTACACATCTCCTCACCTCGTGGATTTTCGCGAGCGCATACGGGTTAACGGTGAGATGATAATCCGGGGCAATGTGGTTGATTTTGTGCAGAACTACCGTTGTGCCATCGAAGGCATTGGGCTTTCCTTCTTCGAGATGACTGTTGGTTTGGCCTTCGACTATTTTGCTAAGCAAAATGTCGATGTGGCCGTCGTGGAGGTTGGAATGGGCGGACGTCTTGATAGTACCAACGTCGTCACCCCCGACTTGAGCGTGATAACCAACATAGGTCTCGATCACACACAGTTCCTCGGCGATACGCTTACCAAGATTGCGTCTGAAAAAGCCGGAATCATCAAGGAAGATGTGCCAGTGGTCATCGGAGAGACTCATCCCGACACAGCAGGTGTCTTCGAGGCTAAGGCAATGCAGCTCGGTGCCCCGATAGACTTCGCCGACAAACGGTATAAAATCATCCCGACATCCGACAACGGTTACGTTATGACCTTCGATGTGGATAAGTTGGGACAGCGTCTCTATAGCAACCTCGAGTTTCCGCTGACGGGCAGTTATCAGATAAAGAACCTGGCTACGGTGTTTCAGTCTCTCGAAATATTGCGCATACTGGGTTATAATATCAGCGACGAGAACATCGCAAACGGACTTGCCAATGTGGTCAAGAACACAGGCTTTCAGGGGCGGTGGCAGGTGGTCCGCAAGAAACCGCTCACCATCTGCGAGACTGCGCATAACGTTGATGGCATCAATGCTATGCTCGCCAAGCTCAAGAGCATGGAATACGAACGTTTGCGCATTGTCTATGGTTGCGTCAACGACAAAGACTACGGCGCGATACTGCGTATGCTGCCTCACGACGCCGAGTACTATTTCACCAAGCCAAGTGTCGAGCGTGGTCTTGCAGTCGAGGCGCTCGCCGAGGAGGCTCTGACAGCCGGCCTTTCTGGCAATTCGTACCCCGATGTGGCAGCGGCAGTCAAAGCAGCTACCGACGAAGCGTCTGCAAAAGACCTGATTCTCATAACAGGCAGTATCTTTTTGGTGGCAGACTACCTTGCTGGTCAGCGCAACCACTAATCCATTCATTGAATATCCTTTTTTCTAAGTTACAATGATAGACGTTAAACAAAATATAGCAGACCTCAAGGGCTCTTTGCCCGATGGTACGCGCTTGGTGGCGATATCCAAGACCAAGCCCGCAGACATGATTCAGCAAGCCTACGATGCAGGCCAGCGTCTCTTTGGGGAAAACAAGGCTCTCGAGATGCGCGACAAGCATCAGGTGCTTCCGAATGACATAGAGTGGCATTTTGTGGGACATCTTCAAACAAACAAGATTAAGTACATAGTACAATATGTAACCCTTATCCACAGTATCGACTCCTTGACGCTATTGCAGGCCGTTAACAAAGAGGCTGCCAAGCACGAGCGCGTAGTGGACTGCCTTTTGCAGTTCCATATAGCTCAGGAGGAGACCAAGTTCGGTCTTGACCGTGCCGAGTGCGAGGAGCTTATGAACCATTACGGCGAACTGTCGAATGTGCGTATAGTCGGTGTGATGGGCATGGCTACCAAGACCGACGATATGGATCAGGTGCGCCGTGAGTTCCGAAACCTGCACAACATTTTCGACAACCTGAAAGCAAACCGTTTTGCCGACAACCCCGAATTCAAGGAAATATCCATGGGTATGAGCCACGACTGGCAGATTGCGGTCGAGGAGGGGAGTACCCTCGTACGGCTCGGCAGCTCGATATTCGGTGCCAGGGATTATGGCGTGCAGGAGAATGATATTTAAAACTCGGCGGCTCGGCTTTGGAGACTGGGCGCAGTTCTAGAGGTACACTATCAATAAGTATTATCAATATTTATCGTCATGCAGATAATCAGACAGGAACGTGGTGCCGACGGGCTCGACTATGTATGCGCGATGCCCGAAGGGGTTTGCTCGCAGATTGTTGAGGTGTGGAGTCGGGGTGACCGGATTGAAAGGATTCAGTTTACAGGCGGCTGTCACGGCAACACGCAAGGAGTGGCGCGCCTTGCTGAGGGACGCACGTTCAACGAGGTGATATCTCTGCTCAAGGGTATCGACTGCGGTGGCAAGGGCACCAGCTGTCCCGACCAGCTCGCCGAGGTGCTGGAAGCCATAAGTGTCAGGTAATCCGCATATCCGCAACCCCCGAACGAGCTAAGAGTTATAATCCAGTCTCAGTTCAGTCGTTGCTCATTCGAAATTCACCCGGCGTTCATTCAGAATTCACTCGAAATTCACCCAACGTTCAGTCAGAATTCACCCAACGTTCAGTCGGTGCCGACTCGGAATTCACTCGAAGTTGAGTAGGCTTTGTATAGAGGTTGAGTAGGCTTTGATATAGAATTACCCTAGAATTACCTTAGAATTACCCTAGAATTATTTTAATGCCATTTTGATTGAAAATCAGGGGTATTATATCGTAGATATAATATGAAAATTGTTCCGTTTCCATTTGTTTGTGTATTTTTGCATTTCGAGTCATTGGTTCAACAAGTCTTTAATATTTCAAGATTATGCAGATATTCAAGAAAAAGTCCAATATCATACTCTCTTACGTCGTCATCACTCTTGGCATCGCCCTCTACACTTTCGCTTGGGCAGCCTTTATGCTTCCGTCCAAGATTGTTGGTGGCGGCGTCAGTGGTATATCTTCTGTCCTGCACTACGCCGTCGGCATCAAGCTGCCCATCGGTGTGATGAACCTTATAATCAACTCTATACTGGTGCTGTTGGGATTCAAGATTCTGGGCTCTAAGTTCGGCGCCAATACCATCTACGGCATCGTCATGTCGTCGGTCTGCTTCATTCTGTGGCAGCAAGTCTTGCATGTTGAGGGGCTTTTCGATGTGTCTAGTTTCGGCGGGTTCATGTGCGCCATCATCGGCGGAGCTCTCTGCGGCATCGGCATCGGTGCAGCCTTCGCAATGGGTGGCAATAGCGGCGGCACCGACATTATTGCCCTCATTCTCACGAAATATTACAACATCTCTCCGGGCAAGGTCATCATGTATCTTGACATCGTCATTATAGGGTGCTCATATTTCGTTTCCGGCAGGATTGAGAACGTCATTTTCGGTTACGTCATGATGGTCACGATGACCTATGTTCTCGATATGGTCATCGATGGCAACAAGCAGTCCTACCAGATTATGGTATTCTCCTCCAAAACCACAGACATTGGCGATGCCGTCACCAAGGAGGTCGGTCGCGGAGCAACGCTGCTCGACGCCGAAGGGTGCTACACTCACCACGAACAGAAAGTCCTCATTATCATGGCCCACCGCTCCGACAAAGCTCACGTTATGCAGATTATTCACCGCATTGACGAGAACGCCTTCATCTCTGTTTCTAAGGTTCAGGGTGTATATGGCATCAATTTTGACAAACTAAAAATGTAATATTAGATATGGACAACAATAATATAAGAATGGTTTCACCGTCGCTGCTGTCGGCCGATTTCGGCAATTTGCAGCGCGACATTGAGATGCTCAACGAGAGTCAGTGTGACTGGCTGCACATAGACGTCATGGATGGCATGTTTGTGCCCAATATCTCATTCGGGCAGCCCGTGATAAAGTTTATAAAGAAACACTCCAAGAAGCCTCTCGACGTACACCTCATGATTATGGATCCCAGCCGATATATCACAGATTTCAAACACTGCGGAGCCGACATATTGACTGTCCATTACGAAGCTTGCACCCACCTCAACCGCACTCTTACTGCCATTCGTGACGAGGGAATGAAATGTGGCGTTGTCCTCAATCCACACACACCTGTCTCTCTCCTCGAAGACACTGTCCAGCTCTGCGACATGGTACTCATCATGAGCGTCAACCCAGGCTTCGGCGGACAGAAGTTCATAGAAAACACATATTCCAAGGTCTTCCAGTTGCGCCAACTTTGCAATCGCAAGAACCCCCTGTGTCTCATTGAGGTTGACGGTGGAGTGAACACCTCCAACGCATCGAAACTGTATGAAGCCGGTGCTGACGTCCTGGTGGCCGGCAACGCTGTCTTCGCATCCGAAAAACCCATAGATACCATTCGCCAGCTGAAGTCATCATCCAGCACTCAGTAATCAACAAATCATTTGTTTCAACCGGCCACTAATACAATCATATAATAACAAAAAAACGCAATCAAACGTTGCGGTCAGTCCACTAACACAATCACACATTAACTCATTCTTAGCCATGGCAACGGCAAAACTGATACTTCACAAAGGCAAGGGAAAGTCGATTTTTCGTCGGCATCCCTGGCTTTTCTCCGGTGCGATTGCGCGGACCGAAGGGCGACCTGAAGATGGCGATGTGGTTGATGTGGTCTCTGCCGACGGACAGTGGCTCGCCTGCGGACACTATCAGTCGGACAGCATTGTGTGCAAGATACTCTCGTTCGAGGAGTGTTCGATTGACGATGGCTTCTGGCGTGCAAGGCTGAGCGATGCAATCAGTTACCGCAAGACGTTGGGGCTGATAAGTGTGGATGGACGTTGCGGGACGGATGATACCACAATGTTCCGACTCGTTAACGGTGAGGGTGATCGCATGCCAGGCTTGATAGCCGACTTCTACAACGGTATAGTGGTGCTGCAGGCTCACAGCGTGGGTATGCACCGCCTGATTTCCATCTTTGCCAATCTACTGAACGAACTGTTGCCAGACCTCAAAGGCGTCTATGACAAGAGCGAGGCAACCCTGCCAATAAAAGGCTGCGAAAACAGCTGGATCTTCGCTCCTGGTGCTGTCCGCATGGGCGATAAAAGCACTAACACAATAACGCAATCAGATGAATGGCCTGCGTCAGAGTGGGGCAACCGCTACATCATTAACTTCGCCGAAGGGCAGAAGACAGGCTTCTTCCTCGACCAGCGCGACAACCGCCGTATGGTCGGTCAATTTGCCGAGGGCAAGCGCATCCTTAATTGTTTCGGCTACACTGGTGGTTTCACCCTCAGTGCCCTCCGCGGTGGCGCTGCCCAAGTTGATACTGTCGATATCTCAAAGCGTGCCATCGAATTGTGCAACAGACATGTGGAGATGAATTTCCCTCAGGCAAGCCATCACGGCATTGTCGCCGACGTCACCAAATACCTAGACACCATAGATGACCAATATGACATAATAATACTTGACCCGCCAGCATTCGCCAAGAACCACAGGTCGTTGCAGAACGGACTCAAAGGCTACCGCAACATCAATCAGCGTGCCATTGAGAAGATAAAGCCAGGAGGACTTCTCTTCACCTTCAGCTGCTCGCAGGCGGTGAGTCAGGCCGACTTCCAGACAATGGCGTTCACAGCAGCTGCGACGGCGAAACGCAACGTCCGAATCGTAAAACACCTCCAGCACGCCCCCGACCACCCCGTAAGCATCTATCATCCCGAAGGGGAATACCTGAAAGGATTGTTGCTGGAGGTAGAGTGAATTTTTAGGTGCATGCCCGCACAGGGGAATTTAGTAGTTAGCAGTCAGCAGTTAGTAGTCAGTAGTCAGTGGTCAGTGGTTTGTGCTCAGCAGTTAGTTACCTTTCAAACATTCAAACTTTTCAACACTTTTAACATATCAATCAACTCACTAAAACAATAGTGCAATCCCACAATAATGCAATATAAAAATGGAATTAGGATACCAGAAAATCGACAAATACGACGAGCAATGTGTCGCACAACTCTCCGCTCACTATCGTGAGATTATACGACTCCTCGGCGAAGACCCCGACCGCGAAGGACTACTCAAGTCGCCCGAACGTGTCGCCAAAGCCATGCTCTTCTTCACCAACGGCTATGACCTCAACCCAGAGGAAATCCTCCGTTCAGCCATGTTCGACGAAGACTATAAGCAGATGGTCGTCGTCAAGGACATAGAGATGTACTCGCTTTGTGAGCACCACATGGTCCCCTTTGTCGGCAAAGCTCACGTCGCCTACATCCCGAATGGAAAAATTGTGGGATTGAGTAAGATTCCCCGCGTGGTGGATGCCTACGCCCGCCGACTCCAGGTTCAGGAACGACTCACCAAGCAAATCAAAGACTGCATCCAGAACACCCTCCAGCCACTCGGCGTCGCCGTCGTCATCGAGGCTCAGCACATGTGCATGTCCATGCGCGGCGTCCAAAAGCAGAACTCTGTCACCACCACCAGCGACTTCACCGGCGCTTTCATGAAGGACCCCAAGACTCGTGAGGAATTCATGCACATTATTGGTGTTGACCTGCATTGAGTATGTTGCGGTAGGATGCAAGAAATGGGGCGTTGAATGACACTAATTTATGATTAACCAGTTATGACTATGAAAAGATATTTTGTTATAATGCTTATGCTGTTTGCCGCACTGGGTGTGTCGGCGCAGATAACCCATACCGCCAAAGGCGACATCGACGAGAACGCGAACAAGGTGCTGAAGAAGGCCTCGTCGGTGTTTGAGAAGTCGGCTGTGAGTTTCACGGTGACGATGATTAACCGCAACAGTGAGAAGAAGGAGACGGCACGGCAGAAAGCCGATGTACTGTACAGCAAGGGTCGCTACCGTGTGACGTCTGCCAACCAGACCTTGTACAGCGATGGAAGCAGCGTGTGGCAGTGGGACAGACAGGCCAACGAAGTGACGGTGAACACCCTGGCGCAGGGCGATGACGACTTGATGAATCCCGCCCGACTGCTGGCGACTTACAGCAAGAATTTCAAGACGAAATTCATACGCCTTGAGGATGACGGAACAGCGGTTATAGATCTTACGCCCTTCAAGTCTAAGAGCTACTACAAGATACGTATGCTTATAAACAGCAATAACGGCCACATCAAGCAGATGGAAATACACAACTACGACTCGTCCGAGGGAATCTATCAAATCTCGGCAGTAAAGACAGGTGCGAAATGCTCTGACAAGGATTTTGTGTTCGACGCTGCTGCCAACAAAGGAGTCGAGGTGATTGATATGAGGTAGGGAATAGTGGTCAGTGGTCAGTATTCAGTAGTTGGCAGTCAGCCAATAACGCAATCATAACCTTTCAAACCTTTTAATCATTTCAACATATCAACGAATACATGTTTTATGAATAAATCGTTTATAATTCTTTTGGCAGGCTGCCTCCTTTTGGCAGGTTGCTTCAAAAAGCCCAAAACAAACAACGGGATTGAAACCGATTCGATGGAGGCGCAGATGTCGTCGTTCTCGTTCGATACCATCGGTTTTCACGACCATCCGGACAATGTGCCGTCGCTGAGTATCGACGTGAGCCTTAGCCTTCCGATGGCCGACAAAGAAAACCCCGTGGCAGGCCTGCTGCGAAAGCAGATATTATCTGACGTGCTGGGTGAGCAGTATTCGAAGGGAAACAAGGCTATGGATGTCGTATTGGCATACGTGGCCGACAGACAAGCCGAGTTTGGCAGTACCGTGTCGGATTATGAGGAGGATAAGGAGTTGATAGAGTCGGAGGGCATGTCGTATATGTACAAATGGGAGACAACCGTCAGCGGCACAGTCGATATGTACAATCCCCCGTTGTTGGTATATGAGGCCGACTATTTCGACTATCAGGGTGGTGTACACGGCATGTTCGCCAACTGCTACACGCTTTATTCAACCATCACAGGAAAAAGACTGAAGCTCGACGATGTCTTTGTCGGTGACAAGCCGTCTCGCGATGCTATGGCTGCGGTTCTGTACAAGTGTCTGCAATATCATATTGCTCACGATGAGGAATATGAAGGCATGGAGATTTTCGATATGGAAACGGTGAAACCAAACGACAATTTCTCGGTGTCGCCCGAAGGGTTCACTTTCTATTACCAGCCTTACGAGATTGCGGCATACTGCTACGGTGTGGTCGAGGTTAAGGTGCCGCTTTCAGAACTGCGCCCGTATATGCTTCCAGACACCGAAGTCGCATTGTTTTTTGAATCAATCCAACAGTTGGCTGCCAAGAACTGAGGCGATGAATATTCTTATGATAGAAACCGCAACAGCGGTCTGTTCAGTAGCGCTTGGCATTGATGGACGAGTGGTGGCCAAGAGAGAGGCCGACGAGCCTAATGCCCACAGCTCCAAGATGAACCTCTTTATTGGCGAGTTGATGGACGAAAGCGGCTTGAAACCATCCGAACTGCATGCCGTATGCGTCAGTGGCGGTCCGGGAAGCTATACCGGACTTCGTATCGGTGTTAGCGGAGCCAAGGGTCTATGCTATGGGTTGAAAATACCGCTGCTTGCAGTGCCAACCCTGAAAAACATGGCTGCCGGCTTCTGTCAGCAGCACCCCGACTATGACGGTATGGTCTGCCCGATGATAGATGCACGTCGCATGGAGTGCTACGCTGCAATATACTCCAGTTCACTCGATGAACTCAAACCCGTCACTGCCGACATCATAGAGTCGGGTATTTATGACCGATGGCTCGACAGCGGGCAGGTGGTGTTTGTGGGCGACGGTGCAGATAAATGCAAGGCGGTGCTGGGCGTGCATCCCAATGCAAGGTTCGATACCGATTACCGTATTTCGGCGGCGTACATGCTTCCGTTGGCAGAGAAACTCCTGCAAGAGGGCAGGGTAGAGGATGTGGCATACTACGAGCCCTTCTATCTCAAAGACTTTGTCGCCAAGAAATCAATTGTCAGGGGACTTTTTTAGTTTTAAGCTGTAAGTTATAGATTTTAAGTTTCAAAGAGTCAGCAGTCAGTATCGTCAATTTACTATTCACAATTCACTAATCACTAATCCTTGCTTCGCTACACTCTCAAACGGCTACTTTACGGGCTCCTGGTTATTCTGGGAGTTGTGACGCTGGTGTTTTTCCTATTCAACATACTTCCAGGCGATCCAGCCAGAATGATGCTCGGTCAGCGAGCCGATGCCGAGAGCATAGAAATCATAAACCGTGACCTTGGGCGCGACAAACCAGTAGGATTACAGTTCTTGAACTACATAAACGACTTGGCGCCGCTATCGTTTCACAACAATAGCGACCATACAAATTATTTCTATCTCGCCCCCGACAAATATGCGCCATACACCACGCTGCTGAAAATAAAAAGCACGTCGGTGGTCTTGAAGGCACCCTATCTGAGGCGTAGCTACCAGTCGAAACGCAAGGTGTCGGAAATCATCGCAACCGCATTTCCTCAAACTGCGCTGCTAGCATTGGTGGCTATGACGTTTGCCCTTATTGTCGGAATTACATTCGGTGTGATTTCGGCGTTGTACAAGGACTCGTGGGTTGACCGCCTCACCCTTGTACTTTCAACACTCGGTATGTCGTTGCCGTCGTTCTTTGCTGCCATCTTGATTGCATGGTTCTTTGCATACGTGTTGGCTGAAGTCACGCATCTGAATATGTTCGGCAACCTCTTCACAGTAGATGACTACGGCACTGGGGAATACCTTGACCTGAAGAATCTTATACTCCCCGCACTTACGCTCGGTTTGCGTCCCCTGGCAACCCTCACGCAACTCTCCAAGAACTCCATGCTTGAGGCACTTTCGCAGGACTATATTAGAACCGCACGAGCCAAAGGACTCCCGTATCGGAAGGTCGTGGTTCATCATGCACTTCGTAACGCATTAAACCCCATTGTAACCTCTGCTTCGGGATGGCTGGCTGGTTTGATGGCGGGAGCTGTCTTTGTCGAGTATGTGTTCGATTGGAAGGGAATGGGTATCGTCATAGTCGATGGACTTGAGAAATACGACTTCCCCGTGGTGATGGGCTGCATATTGTTTGTATGCTTGCTTTTAGTGGTAATCAATATTATAACAGATATACTCTACGGCGTTATAGACCCCAGAGTTAGAATGGAATAATGTTTTTTGTTATGTTTTAGTATATAGTAAGGATATTATATGATTCGCAATATTCCTTTTTCACCACCGGATATGACTGAGTTGGAGGCTAAGATGGCTTCCGAAGCAATTCTTTCGGGTTGGATTACTACAGGTCCAAAAACCAAAGAATTCGAGAGGCGTATATCTGATTGGTGTCAAACATGTAAGGTTGTATGCCTCAGTTCGGCAACTGCTGCTATGGAAACAGCATTGCGATTGCTGGGGGTTGGCGAAGGTGATGAAGTCATCATGCCGGCATATACCTATACTGCTACAGGTAGCGTGGTATGTCATGTGGGCGCAAGACCTATCATGATAGACAGTCAAACTGACAATGTTCAGATGGACTACGATCAATTGTCGGATGCAATAACTGAGCATACTAAAGTCATAATTCCTGTTGATTTAGGAGGAGTGGTGTGTGACTATGACCGTATATTCAGTATTGTCGAGGCTAAACGTGGTCTTTTCAAAGCGGCTACTCCGTTGCAGGAATTTTTTGGTCGTGTTGTGGTTCTGGCAGATGCTGCCCATGCCTTTGGTGCACGGTGGCATGGCCGTATGTGTGGGGCGATTGCAGACTTCACGTCGTTCTCATTCCATGCAGTGAAAAACCTTACCACCGCAGAGGGCGGTGCGTTGACATGGAATTTGCCGCATGAGTTTGCTCAACATATTTTCAGCAGTTGTTTTGTTTCAGATTTCCCTGTAAAAGGCAATGACGAGACTTTGGACGACTATATTTATCGGCTATGTCAGTTGCTTTCACTTCATGGTCAGAGCAAGGACGCACTTGCCAAAACGCGGCCTGGTGCGTGGGAATACGATATAGTTGGACCGTGGTACAAGTGTAATATGACCGACATCATGGCTTCCATTGGGCTTGCTCAGCTTGAACGTTATCCGGACCTTTTACATCGCCGTCGAGACCTTATTGAGAGATACGATGAGGTTTTGAGTCCGCACAACGTATCGCTACTTACACACTATGGTGACGATTTCGCATCGAGTGGACACCTTTACTTGATGCGGCTAAATGGACGCACCCGAGACGAGGCGAACCTTTTCATTGAACGTATGGCTGAGCGAGGTGTGGCTTGTAATGTACACTACAAACCGTTGCCGATGATGACCGCATATCGTCGTTTAGGGTTCGACATGGCTAACTATCCAAACGCATTTCGACTGTTCGAAAATGAGGTCTCGTTGCCTCTTTATACTCGACTTTCTGACGACGATATCGATTATATTCTCGCAACGGCAAGTCAAATTATTTCTCAATAACACTCTCATGTTGCCCTCCATACTCTTGCATCGAAAAGCAATGAATTTGATGTAATTTTTGCAATGTATATGTAATAATTTCGTATCTTTGCGACAATGGTAAATTTAAGTTAAATACCTAACAAATTAAAAAACATGAATATAGATTGGCAAAACCTTCCGTTTGGTTATGTAAAAACGGATTACAATGTTCGCTGCTGGTACCGCAACGGTGCTTGGGGTGAAGTCGAGGTCTCTTCCTCCGAACATATTGAGATGCACATGGCCGCCTCAAGCCTCCACTACGGTCAGGAAGCCTTCGAGGGCCTCAAAGCCTATCGCTGCAAAGACGGTAAGATCCGCATCTTCCGCCCCGAAGCCAACGCCGAGCGTCTGCAGAGCACCTGCCGCGGAATCATGATGCCGGAACTCTCCACCGAGAAATTCGTCGAGATGTGCAAACAGGTGGTCAAGCTCAACGAGCGTTTCATCCCGCCTTACGGCACCGGCGCCAGCCTCTACCTCCGTCCGCTGCTCATCGGCACCGGCATCACCGTGGGTGTGAAACCCGCCGACGAGTATCTGTTCATGATCTTCGTAACCCCAGTGGGACCTTATTTCAAGGGCGGTTTCAAAGCCAACCCCTACGTCATCACTCGCAAGTTCGACCGTTCCGCTCCTCTCGGAACCGGTGTCTATAAGGTCGGCGGCAACTACGCTGCTTCCCTCCGCGCCCACGTCGAAGCTTGCCACGGTGGCGAGTACGCCTGCGAGTTCTATCTCGACGCCAAGGAGAAGAAATATGTCGACGAAGCTGGCGCCGCCAACTTCTTCGGCATCAAGGACGGTGTCTATGTGACCCCCAAGTCAACCTCCATCCTTCCCTCCATCACCAACAAGAGCCTTATGCAGCTCGCCGAGGATATGGGCATGAAGGTCGAGCGTCGTCCTATTGACGTCGAGGAGCTTGCCTCCTTCCAGGAAGCCGGCGCCTGCGGTACTGCCGCCGTCATCAGCCCCATTGAGCGTCTTGACGACCCCGAGACAGGCAAGTCCTACAACTTTGGCAAAGAGCCCGGCCCCATCAGCACCAAGCTCTACCACGCTCTCCGCGCCATCCAGCTCGGCGAAGCCGAAGACAAGCACAACTGGAACACCGTGATGGATTAATCCACCTGCGTCTACATAAAAAAGAGAGAGCCCCGTGCCGTCGGCACGGGGCTCTCTCTTTATTTACAACCTAAAAGTTTTTTTAGTAGCTCCAGCTTTTATAATAACATGGACCGCTGTAGTTTACGCTGATGCTGTTGGCCTGGATGTAATTACCATTTGCGTTAGTGCCGTTAACGTTTTCCTGCGAGGCCTCAAGCGTTATGCTATTATTGCCGTTGCGCGTGAAGTGTATTTCGTTGGTGAACACGTATCCTTTATAGGGGCTGGCTAGTTCAACCGTAAGATAAACATTGCCGGTCTCGTCCGATACATAATCGCCCGAAGCAGCATTCATATTGTTGAATTGCAAGGTGACTCGTGCTCCCTGATATGTGTTCGCGTTTGGGGCATACTCTGTGTATAGGTTCACACTGGAGTTTCTTTCTTCGTCGTAGGCATAGTCTTGCATCCGTGCCACATTAATGGCGTATTCCACACCGTCGATAGTAACCGTACCGGAACCGTTGTGTACGGCATTGCCGTTTGCATCGACATCAATGTCACCGCCGATGATTGTTGTACCGCCACCACCGCCGTTGTTGTCGTCGTCGTTGTCTTTCTTGCAGCCGGTCATAACCATAGCTGCAACTGCCATAATGCAGGCAAAAACATAAAATGTCTTTTTCATAATAGTTTGTTTTGTGGGTTAATAATAATCTTTCAACACTGCAAAGAAACAAATTATTCGATATACAGAAATATGGTGTATCTTTGCAAAAAGCAGAATCAGAAAAAACTTAGCATTATGCGCACAAAAAAGGCAGAACCGATACCCGACGTCGAGGGCTATGAATATGAACAGAAAACGATAAGCATACTCACGGCTAATCTCATCAGTATCCCGTTTCTCATCATCGTGGGTGGCTTATGTGCATACATATACTATAAGGTGTGGCACTCTTTCGAGTGGAACGGTATGGGTAATGCCTTATGGTTATTTATCGCGATAGTGGTTGGAATCGTCGTACACGAGTTGATTCACGGTTTGACTTGGATTCTGGTCACTCGTCAGTCGTTCAGCCATCTGGCCTTCGGTACGATGTCGGGTGCGGTTTATTGCCACATCGATGTGCCGATGCGTAAGAACCATTATGTCATAGGTGGCCTTATGCCGCTTCTGTTGCTGGGCATTGTTCCTACTATAATCGCCATTATTGTCGGAAGTCCATTCTGGCTTGTGTTCGGAGTCATATTTATCGTTTGTGCGATAGGCGATATAATGATAATGTGGAAAATCCGCCACGAGCCGAAAGACGCACTCATCTACGACCACCCTACTGAAGCCGGATATGTGGTGTATCGTAAGAGGTCGACTGTCTGATTGAAATAATGTTGAACAAAAAAGAGGACAACATCGTTGTCCTCTTTTTTAGTATGTCTATTTCTGCGAGGAGGGGTGTAGAAACATTGTCAATTTCTTATTGACCTCGCGTTTTTTTCGCTCGTGGTCGAGGTTCTCTCTGAGCTCTTTCTGCTGTTCTTCTGTAAGAATTTTGTCAATGCGCATTTTGGTGTAGTACTTGGCTTGGTCAATTTTGACATAAAGGGCGGAGCGTTGCGCATAAAGAGGGAACAAGTCGGAACTACGGTCGCCCGGCAACCCATAGTAATGTTGTATCTCTGCATGGAGATCACTTAATTGCTGCCGGTAGTCTTCCAATTTTTTTTTGCTCTCCGTAGTCACGGACTTCAGCTCGTCCTGCTGTTGCTTGGTAAGAGTGCTTACAAACTTGGTTATGTCGGGTGTCGTGTATGCATTCTCGTAATCGCTTTGGGCATTGACTACGCTTGCGAGAAAAAATACCAATAATATGGAAAAGATGTTTTTCACGGGGTTATTTGGAACTTAATATGCATCATCTGTGATGACGTTGCCCCACATTAGAGGGATTCATCAATACCTAACAGGATGTCAATATAGTCAGGAGTATAGAATACTACATCGGCTTGATTTTGGCGGTTGTATATGGCGGAGATGAACTGAGCCATATTCTCCTCGTCCACACTTTGTGCCTGCGACGAGTTTCCGTTGCCAATGAAAATTAGCAATGCAACCGAGGCCGCAGCAAGACTGCTCATAGCGCCGATGGTCCAGCGTACACGACGTTCTTTCTGTAGGGTGAAACGTTTGTCGCGGTTTGTCGCCTGAATTTTTGACATCACTTTATCCACAACATTCACCTGTTGCGGGCTTTTGGCTGATGCAAGCTCTTTCAGTGTGCTTTCTAATTCTATGTCGGTGAAAGGTTTCATTTCAGTGTATAGTTTTGTGTTCAGATTATTTAGGTTATTGTTATTTTACTAACATTTTTCGTAGGTTGTTTTTTGCGCGGAAGATGAGTGATTCAACTTTTGCCAGGCTCCAGCCCATATCGGCTGCTATTTCGTTGTAGGATTTTTCCTCAAATGTGTATAGTACAAGGGCTGTTCGCTGGTCTTCTTTTAATTTTTGTATTGCGTTTTGTAGTTGTGCTATCCGTTCGTTGTAAATAATCGTTTCTTCAATATTGAGATCTTCACTGCGTCGTTCAAATTTCATATCGTCTCTTTCATACACGATGCGTTTCTCTCTTGCGAGCATTTTTGATACCACATTTACTGTTATACGGTATATGAAGGTGCTCAGCTTCGACTCGCTTCTGAAACGTGGAAGGGCTGTGTATAGTTCTACAAACACTTGTTGCGCTACTTCCTCTTTGTCAAGTCTGTTCTCGCATATTTTGTGTACGAGGTTCACCACATTTTCCTGATTTTCCTCAACAATCTGTGCGAAAAGATGTGTCTTGCCGTTCAGAATTTCCTGTATGAGTTCTTGTTCGCTCACTTACCTTTGCTTATTATAAGTACAACAATAAAGAAAAAACTTGCAGTTTTGATTATTTTTCTCTGAAATAAATTGTCATCGGAACCCCGTGGAAGTCCCACAGCTCTCTCATCCTATTCTCTACAAAGCGTTTGTAAGGGTCTCTGACATACTGCGGTAGGTTGCAGAAGAACACGAATTGTGGGTAGGCGGTTGGCAGTTGTGTGATGTATTTTATTTTTACCCATTTGCCTTTGACTGCTGGCGGTGGGTTCTGTTCCTTTACAATCGGTAGCAGCTTTTCGTTCAACTCCGCCGTGCTTATTCTGCGACTGCGTGCCTCATATACCTGTTTGGCTGCTTCCAATACCTTGAATATGCGTTGTTTGTTTATGACGGACGTGAATATGATTGGAACATCCTCGAAGGGTGAGATGCGTTCTCGTATCATCTGTTCGAACTCCTTGTGGGTCTGGTTGCTTTTCTCAATCAGGTCCCATTTGTTGGCAACCACCACCACGCCTTTGTTGTTGCGGCTCACCAGCGAGAATATGTTCAAGTCCTGCTGTTCAATGCCTTGCGAAGCGTCTAGCATAAGGATGCAGACGTCGCTGTTCTCTATGGCGCGTATCGACCTCATCACTGAGTAGAACTCCAGGTCTTCCTCCACCTTGCTTTTCTTGCGGAGACCGGCGGTATCGACAAAGTTGAAGTCGAAGCCGAACATGTTGTAGTGGGTGTATATCGAGTCGCGAGTGGTGCCAGCAATCGGTGTCACGATATTGCGGTCTTGGCCGGTTATCATGTTGATAAACGACGACTTGCCCACGTTGGGTCTTCCCACCACCGCTATTCTCGGCAGATTGTCGCCGTTGTCGATTTCCACATCTTTGAAGTCTTTGACCACTTCGTCAAGCAGGTCGCCCGTGCCGCTTCCGCTGATGCCTGCGATGGGGTATATCTCGCCAAGCCCCAGCTGGTAGAACTCGGCCACGTCGTTTGCCACGTTGGTGTCGTCAACCTTGTTCGCCACCAGCAGCACTTTCTTCGTTGTCTTGCGCAGCATTGCCGCCACGTCTTCGTCCATCGGGGTGAGCCCTTCGCGCACATCCACTAGGAAGAGTATCACGTCGGCTTCGTCGATTGCCAACTGAACCTGCCGCCTTATTTCCGTCTCAAAGGTGTCGTCGCCGCCAACCACATAGCCGCCCGTGTCTATTACGGAGAACTGCTTGCCGTTCCAGTCGCTGTGGCCGTACTGGCGGTCTCTTGTCACGCCGCTCACGCTATCGACAATAGCCTTCCGCTCGCCCGTCAGGCGGTTGAAAAGCGTCGATTTGCCCACATTAGGCCGTCCTACTATTGCTACTATGTTGCTCATCCGCTGCGAATATTACTCATTAATCAAAAATCGAATTCCCCTTTCCCCCACACTAACGCAATAACACATTAACACACTAACGCATTAACGCAATAACGCATTAACGCATTCCACCCCACGTACTACCACGTTGCTCCTCGTTTCACCAGCCATTGCTGCGCTTTTTTGTTGCCCAGCTTTGCCGCTTTCTTGTACGAGTTCATCTCTCTTTGGCTGTTGCCCTGTCTTTGGTATAGTTCCGCCATCAGGCAGTATGTCTCATGGTCTTTGTCGTTTATCAGCACCGCCTTTTGGTAGGAGTGGAGTGCCTTCGGGTAGTCGCCTTTGTCCGAGTAGGTCTTGCCCATGCCCTTGAAACCGTTTGGATCGTCGGGCGCTATGCGGGTCGCCTTCTTGTGGTAGGCTATCGAGCGGTCGTAGTCGGCTTTGTCGTTGTATATCTCGCCAAGACGATTATAGGCTTTCACATATAGACTGTCGTATTCAATAATGGTCTCGTAGCATTGGATGGCTTTCATCTTGTCGCCTTTAAGCCTGTAAGCCCAGCCCATACAGTAAACAATCTTAATTGACTTTGGCTCTTTCTGGAGCCCCTTTTTCAAGTAGATTAGAGCTGACTCAAAATTGTTGCGGATACAGAACATCGTGCCTATATTGGCGTATGCGTCAATATTGTCAGGGTCTGTTGCTATGGCTTTTTTGAATTGGGTAATGGCTTCTGCATCGTTGCCACGGTTGTAGTATATGATACCCGACACGTTATATCCCCTGCTGTATTTTGGGTCTGCTTCGATGGCTCGGTTGGCCCATGTTTGAGCGTTGGTGTTGCTTCCTCTCGAGTTAAACACCAATGCTATCGATGCCATCGCCGATGCCGACTTGGGGTTCAGCTCAATGGCTTTTTGAGCAGCTTGCTCGGCTTGTTCGAAGGCTTCTGTTTCGGTGAGGCAGTAGGCCAGATGCTCGTAAGCTTCGGCGGAGTTGGTGTTGAGAGATATGGCTTGGCGGAATAATTCAATGGCTTGTATGTAATGCTCTTGATGTTCAATGATTTTGCCAAGTGATATGTATGGCTTTTCGGTTTGTGGAGACAGAGCTACGGCTTGTTCGTAGTATTGCCGCGCCAAGTCTGGCAACTTAAGACGTTCGGCGTTCTGAGCTTTGGCCATAAAACTGTCAACATAGGAGTTGTTGTCAACATCTTGGGCTTGTGCGCCGGCACTTATCATATATGCCAGCAATATGCATATAATGTGTCTGAAGTTGTTCATTGGGCTAAATCTGTTTGCAAAAATACGAAAATAGTTCCAATTTTAAGAAACTGTTTAATTTCGATTGATGATTTTTATAGACATTGACAAGCCTATTTGTCGTTTTTTTAGAAGACATATCGGTGGTTCATCTAATCTGCATACATGTGGAAAATATGCCGTCCAGGCGCTTGTGTGGAAAAATTACCATTAAGTTCCGAACGCTCAATTGTACGCACCGTTTTTGATGATGGTTGATGTGCATTTTCATTTTTCTGTTTTCAAATTGCAATAGGTTTTGTACCTTTGCAATCATGGAAAAAACTCCTACCACTGTTGCAAGAAAAAGAGAACGAATGAACTACAGTACGGCGTTTGACCTCAACGGGAAAACTCCACCGCAGGCTGTGGACGTAGAAGAGGCGGTGCTTGGCTCTCTGATGCTCGATTCCAATGCTCTCAATATGACCATTGAGACGCTTTATCGCGAGTATTTTTATAAGCCTGAGCATCAATATGTGTTCGATGCGATAAGGAAACTCTTTGAGGATTCTTATCCAGTCGATTTGATGACTGTTGTGGAGCGACTTCGCAAGGATGGAACACTTGAGATGGCGGGTGGCGCTTACAACGTGGCTCAACTGACAAACAATGTTGTTAGCAGTGCTCACATCGAATACCATGTACGTATTCTCAATGAGAAATACATACAGCGTGAACTCATACGCACTTCGACTGAGACCATTACGCAGGCCTATCAAGAGACCACGGATGTTGTTTGGTTGCTTGACAATACTGAGCAGAAGTTGATGGATATCAACGACAAGAATTTCCGCAGCGACTACAAGCCTGTGGGTACCCTTGTCACTCAAGCCATGAAGCAAATTGAGGAGATTCAGACCAGCGAGGGAGGTGTAAGTGGGCAGCAGACGGGTTTTACGGCATTGGATCGTGTGACGGCGGGATTTCAGCCGGGCACACTCATCATTCTTGCTGCACGTCCTGGTATGGGTAAGACGGCTTTCGCTCTGAGTATAGCCAAGAACATTGCAGTTGACTTTCATAAGCCGGTGGCAGTTTTTTCGCTTGAGATGTCGGGAGTTGACTTGGCCATGCGTCTTATTTCAAACATCGCTGAGATTGCGGGTGAACGGTTGAAGAAAGGTGATATGCTTTCTGAGAATGAGCGCAAGGTTATGGCCGCAAAAGTGGAAACGTTGAATGATGCTCCCCTTTTTATCGACGACACACCTCAGCTAACCATTTTCGAACTTCGTGCGAAATGTCGCAGATTGAAGCAGCAGCATCCAGATTTGGCTATGGTGGTGATTGACTATTTGCAGTTAATGCAGGCCGGCGGTGAGATGACTCGCTCAGGCAATCGAGAACAGGAAATCAGTACCATATCGCGCAATTTAAAATCTCTATCAAAGGAACTCAGTCTGCCGGTGCTTGCTCTTTCTCAACTGAGCCGCGCTGTGGAAACTCGCGGAGGTTCGAAGGAACCTCAGTTGAGCGACCTTCGTGAATCGGGCGCAATAGAGCAAGATGCTGACATCGTTATGTTTATTTACCGTCCAGAATACTACCACCTTGATCAGGATGCCAATGGACAGTCGGTCGAAGGCCTCGCCGAAATAAATCTTGCAAAGCACCGCAGTGGAGCGCAGGCTAAGGTGCAGCTGCGATTTGTGGGCGAATACGCTCGCTTTGAGAACCTGTCGGAGAACCCCAATACGATAGGTGGTGGCTACAATTCGATGCCGGCTAACGAGGATTTCGATAAGGAGGGTGGAGGACGCATTCAAATTTTTGAATCGAAAATGAATAACCAGGACGACGACACGCCTCCTATCGACGGCGATGTGCCGTTCTAAGTTTTTAAAATCAAGTAGAAATAATCAAAAATAACACAATATGGAAAAGAAAGACCTTTTAAAAGAAACCATCAAACACATCGACATCAAGAAGTACGATTCCACCGAACTTATCGACGCTATGCGCGGTATGTCGTTCACCAGTCGCGACACCGCCCGTGCCGCCGACATCCTGACCATGATGTGCAAGGAGCATGACTGCACCAACATCCTCACCCTCGCCGGCTCGACCAGCGCTGCTGGCTGCATGCAGGTGTATGTGGACATGGTGAAGAACAAGATGATCGACGTCGTTGTCTCCACCGGAGCCTCCATCATCGATATGGACCTCTTCGAGGCCTTGGGTTTCAAGCACTATGTCGGCACCAAGGAGAACGTCATCCCCGATACCGTTCTGCGTGAGCTTTATATCGACCGTATCTACGACACTTTTATCGACGAGGAAGAGCTGCAGGCTTGCGACAACGCCACCTACGAGCTCTCCAACATGCTTGAGGCTCGCCCCTACAGCAGCCGCGAGTTCCTGTATGAGCTCGGCAAATGGCTCCACAACGGCCGCGCTGTGAAGAAAGACAGCCTTATCCAGACCTGCTACGAGTGCGGTGTGCCTATCTTCTGCCCCGCCTTCAGCGACAGCAGCGCAGGTTTCGGCATCGGCAAGCACCAGTGGGAGCGCGCTAACAAAGGCGAGAAATACCTCAGCATCGACTCTGTGTGCGACTTCGTCGAGCTTACACGCATCAAGATGGCTGCCCCGCAGACAGGATTGTTCATGGTCGGCGGCGGCACACCCAAGAACTTCGCCCAGGACACCGTCGTATGTGCCGAGATCCTCGGTCACGAGGTTCCGATGCACAAATATGCCATCCAGATAACCGTTGCCGATGTGCGTGACGGAGCCTGCTCGAGCTCCACACTCCTCGAAGCCGGCAGCTGGGGCAAAGTGAGCGAAGAGCTGCAGCAGATGGTCTATGCCGAAGGCACCACCGTCATTCCCGCCATCGCTTCATACGTCTATCACAACGGCGCTTGGAAAGATAGAGAATACAAGAACTGGCAGAAAATATTTGAGAAATAATGGACGACTGTACCCGCCGACAACTGATTGACCTCATAAAGAGAGAAGTCGTTCTTGCGACCGGCTGCACCGAGCCAGTGGCGGTAGCACTTTGTGCCACCAAGGCTCGGGAAGTGCTTGGTAGAGAGCCAGAGAAGGTTGAACTCTTTCTCAGCAAGAACGTTTACAAGAACGCGATGGGGGTCGGAATACCCGGCACGGGGATGATAGGCCTCCCCATCGCAGTTGCCATAGGCATCGTGGCGGGAGACTCAGACAGGCAGCTTGAGGTACTCAATGTTGACGAGTACGATGTGTTGAAAGCCAAACGATGGCTTGAACGGCACACGGATGATGTCTCAATCGGAGTGAAGGTTATTTGCGACAAGCTCTATATCGAATGCGTCTGCAAGGCAGGCGAAGACAGCGCCAGAGCGATTATTTCAGGTCGCCACACAAATTTTACTTTGGTCGAGAAAAACGGTGTGAAGAAGCACTCCATGATGCAGGAGTCGGACTCAAACCCATGCGGAGACGATGAGACGGGATGTTGCAAGCTTTCTGTTGAGAAATTGCTTGAATTTGCCACCACAAGCCCTATCGAAGATCTGCGTTTTATACACGATACCGTGCGCTACAACGCAGCCGCCGCCGAGGAGGGCAAGAAGGGCTATGGTCTTTGTGTCGGCAAGATACTGATGGAAGCCAATCGTAGCGGAGACACCGTGCACACGGTGGTTTCCAAAACCGTGGCTGCCAGCGACGCCCGTATGGATGGTTGCACACTGCCCGTCTATAGCAATTCGGGTTCAGGCAACCAAGGTATCTGCTGCACACTGCCCGTTTACGAGTATGCCAAAATAACAGGTGTCGATGAGGAACGTATGATTCGTGCGCTGATTATCAGTCATCTGATGTCTATATATGTCAAGCAGGGGATAGGACGTCTGTCGGCGCTCTGCGGCATCGTAAACGCCTCCATAGGTGTGACGTCAGCCATCACCTACCTTCAGGGCGGAGGCTACGAGCAGGTCTGCTATGCCATCAAAAACCTTATCAACACGATAGCCGGCATGGTGTGTGACGGAGCCAAGCCCAGTTGCGCACTTAAGATGTCCACAGGATTGTATAGCGCCTTCGTCAGCGCCGAGCTAGCCTGTCACGACAAGGTGGTCGATGCCACCGACGGATTGTCGGAACGCGATGTTGACTGCTCCATCTCCAACCTGGGCCGTTTGGGTCACGACGGCATGAATGAGACGGACGATGTGGTGTTGGACATTATGACACATAAGAGGATGTGAGTGATGATTGGATACCAGTGGTCGGTCAGGTGGTGATGGTTAAGATGCTAAATGGTGGTTGTTGATATTTTTGCGTGCGACTGCCTATAATGTTAAAAAAAATATTTACTTTTGCATTTCGTTCAACGTATATAAATAAGTAGAAATGGATTACACAGAAAACAGAAAAGAAGAGTTGTATTCACAGTCGATTCCTGCCGGCAAACGCCGCTATTTCTTTGACGTGAAGGAGACTAGAGGTGGTGATAAATTCATTACCATTGCAGAAAGCCGCAAGGTGTTTGACAACGCCACCGGCCAATTCTATATCGACAAAAACAAGATGTTCCTCTACAAAGAGGATTTCGAGAAGTTCAAACAGGGCCTTGAGAATGCCTTCTCGTTCATCGAGACGGGTATCGTACCTCCTCCTGTCGTTGTCGAAGAGCGTCACAACGAACCCATCAACCTTGAAGGTTCGGCTCCGCTCGACGATATGAACCTCTCTTACTAATTCCCCTGCGCCGATGCTTTGGTGTCGGCGCATTGACTTTTTCCGACGCGGTCGGACAGGCAGCGGGTGCTGTCATAATGCGAGAACATCGAAACTATGGGTAAAATCATATCAATCGCCAACCAAAAAGGCGGAGTGGGTAAAACAACAACGGCGACCAACCTCAGTGCCGCTCTTGCGGTTCTTGAGTACCAGGTGCTGCTTGTCGATGCCGACCCGCAGGCAAACGCCACTTCGGGTCTCGGTATCGATCCTGAATCTGTTGACAAAGGCGTCTATGAGTGTCTGCTCGGGCACGCTTCTGCCGATGACTGTATCATCGACACCGATACTCCGAACCTCTCTCTGCTGCCCACGCGAATCGACCTGGTGGGAGCCGAGTTGGAACTGGTCAACGAGAAACAGCGTGAATACTTCCTCAAGAAAGCCATCGAGCCGATTAAGGAAAACTACGATTTTATCATTATCGACTGCAGCCCTTCGTTGGGACTTATCACCCTCAATGCGTTGGCGGCCAGCGACTCGGTTATCATACCCATCCAGAGTGAGTATTTTGCATTGGAAGGCCTTGGCAAGTTGCTTAACACCATCCGTATCGTTCAGACACGGCTCAACCCGCAGCTCAGCATCGAAGGTCTGCTTATCACCATGTACGACTCGCGTCTGCGTCTTGCCCGTCAGGTCGTTGACGACGTGCGCGGTCACTTCAAGCACATGGTTTTCGACACGCTCATCTATCGTAACACCAAACTGGCCGAGGCTCCGAGCTACGGCAAGTCGGTCATAATGTACGACGCCACCTGTAGCGGCGCCATAAACTACATCAATCTCGCAAACGAGATTTTGCGACGCAACAACCTCAAGAAATAATGGCCACAAAGAAACCTCCCGTGAAAGGCCGCGGCCTTGACGCTATTTTGGGCGATATCAACATTGACGCCATACAGACAAAGGCATCTGTCACAGCCGCTATATCTTTGATTCCTATCGACAGGATTGAGGCAAACCCGTTCCAACCCCGTAAGGAGTTTGACGAGGATGCACTCAACGAACTGTCGCAGTCGATAAAGCAGCAGGGTGTTATAACACCAGTCACGGTGCGTCAGATGCCCGACGGCAAATACCAGCTTATCGCTGGTGAACGCCGTATCCGAGCCTCCAAGATGGCGGGCTTGAAAGAAGTCCCGGCATACGTGCGCATTGCCACCGACGGCCAGATGATGGAGATGGCACTCGTTGAGAACATCCAGCGTGAAAACCTCAACGCAATGGAGGTCGCCTTCTCGTATAACGCTTTGATTGAAGAGTGCAGCCTTACCCATGAGCAGCTCAGCGAGCGTCTCGGAAAGTCCCGTTCGGTAATTACCAACTATCTGCGCTTGCTCGCTTTGCCGGCCGAAACACAGCTGGCTCTCCAGCAGGATGCTATCAGTATGGCGCACGCGCGCGTGCTTGCAGGTGTCAAGGATATTGACAGGCATACCGCCATACTCCACGCTATCATTGAACGAGGACTCTCAGTTCATGAAACCGAGGAGATGGCCAAGGTCACAGCAAAGCCCAAGGTGACGGTTAAGACAGACAAGAAGAAGTCGTTGCCTAAAGCCTATACCGAGGCATGCAGTGGGTTGAAGAAATATTTGCAGTCGGAGGTTGAGGTGAAACGCAACAACAGAGGTAAAGGCACTTTGACCATTCACTTTAATACCGATGCCGACTTCGAGCGTCTTGTGGCGTTGTTGAAGAAATAAGTCATACACACAAAATCTCCAATAGAAATCGTTTTTAAGTTATTCATAATGAATGTGTGCAGAGCCAGAGTTCTTCTTCTGGCTTTGTTTTTGGTTGTACCTGCGCTTTTTCTTCGCGCACAGGACACAGTGGCTGTACGTGCAGTTCAAGGCACCGCCAGTTCGACAACCATCACAACGCCTGCCGTCACTAATTCCTCTACAACTTCCTCCACTGTATCTCCGGCCCCTAAACCTCGCAGGGTGAGGACTTCTCCGAGTATTCAGAATACTACTAAAACCACAAGCGTAAAGAAAGAGCATTCTGCAACGACGGCGCTTCTTTGGTCTTTGCTTCCTGGTGCGGGGCAGGTCTATAACCATCAGGCGTGGAAGATACCTATTATATATACCTGTTTTGCTGGTGCGGGTTATTTCATCTACACCAACGGCACCAACATGGCGAAGTTCAAGAAAGAGTACCTGTATCGAGTCAACAATGACGGTGCTACGCAGCTGGCAGGTTACGCCAACTATCCCACGTCGAATATCTATAACCTCTATCAGTCGTACAACCAGTATTTTCAGCTTAGTATAATAGTGGCTGCCGCGTTCTATGGCCTCAACCTTATTGACGCATACGTTTTCGGACATTTGTTCGACTACGATATCTCTGATGATATCTCGCTTCGGGCGTGTCCAACCATGCTGACTGTGCCCGATTATCCGTTGCCTTCGGCTCCGGGGCTGTCGCTTACGCTCACATTCTAGAAGCTTCTTAACACCAGTGTGTTGATATTAAACAAGGGCGGTGGTTTTATAGCTTTTTTATTTGGTGTACTTTTACATCAAAATTAAAAGTTAAACTATGAATTCTATTTTGTTGATTCTTAATCAAGTTGCCACCGAAGAGACTGCTCAGGCGGTGGCGGGCGCCGCTGAAAAAGTGGGCGGTACTTCCATGTGGGATATGGCCTTGAAGGGAGGCTGGATTATGGCAGTGCTTGTGTTGCTGCTTATTTTGGCTATCTATATTTCGGTTGAGCGCTACCTTGCACTCCGCAATGCCATGAAAGCCGAATCGGACAACCAGTTTATGAACAACATACGTCAGTATATTCACGAGGACAAGATAGACGAAGCCCGTTCGTTGGCAAAACACACGCAGACACCAATCGGACGTATGGTCGATAAGGGTCTTTCGCGTCTTGGTCGTCCGCTGCCTGACATCCAGGCTGCCATCGAGAACGAGGGACAGATGGAGGTTGCCCGTCTTGAAAAAGGCGTCTCGCTTGTTGCCACAGTTGCTTCTTTGGGACCCATGATTGGTTTCCTCGGCACGGTTACTGGTATGATTGTGGCTTTCCGCGATATGGCTGAAGCTGGCAACAATATCGAGATAGGGGTGTTGGCATCGGGTATCTATACCGCAATGGTCACAACCGTGGGCGGTCTTATTGTCGGTATCATCTGCTACTTCCTTTACAATATTCTTATCACACGCATCAACAAAGTGGTGTTTGCCCTCGAAACCCGCGCCACCGAGTTTATGGACCTCCTCCACGAGCCAGTCAATGGTTGATGATTTTAGATGGATTATAGGTCTTATGAGCCATATAAGTCCTGTAGGTCCAATAAGTCCCATAAGTCATGTAAGTTATGATAAAGAGTAGAAATAAAATCAATGTTGAAATGTCGAGTTCGTCGATGTCGGACTTGGTGTTTCTGCTGCTGATTTTCTTCATGATAACCTCCACGCTTATCAGCCCCAATGCGGTCAAGCTGTTGCTGCCCACAGCCAACAACAGCAAGACGATGGCCAAGCAGAATGTGACGGTGTATATCGATGAGAACCAGAACTATCAGGTGGACGATGTGCCAGCCGACTCGGCAAGCCTTCAATCGCTTATTGTCAGTGGCATCGACACCGTGCAGAACGCCTGCGTAGTGCTGCGTTCCGACCGCACTGTGCCGGTTCAGTGTGTTGTGACCGTAATCGACGCCGTCAACGCCATAAACGAGCAGTATGGCACCCAGCACAAGGTTATCTTGGCAACAGCATCAAAATAAGAGTATTTGATATGCCTCATATCGACTTTAATTCCAATAAAAATAAGCTGATAGCTGCGGCGGTGACTCTCTTTGTCACGGCTCTTGCTGTCGTTATTTTGATTTTGGTCAAGCATTTACCCCCCCAACCGCCCAAACCCCAGCGCGGAGTGGAGGTGGCTCTGGGCAATACCGACTTCGGCTTGGGCGACAATCCCATGCCAGCGCCGGCTCAGAACACCACGGCGGCTCCGCAACCTACACCTGCCGCGTCTAACGACAACGTGGCCACTCAGTCAACCGAGGAAACCATTGAAATGCCCAAGAAGACTGACAAAGCCAAGCCTACAGAGAAACCAACAACCACCCCGACTGAAACCAAGCAACCCGAAAAACCAAAGGAACCAGAGATTAACAAGAATGCCTTGTTCACAGGCAATCGTAATTCTTCCTCAAACACTGGCTCAAACTCCAATACTGGCAGCAGTGGCAACACCTACGGCAGCGGCAATATGGGCAAACCCAACGGCAACCCCAATTCGACGAACTACACGGGCACTGGCGGTGGCGGGGATTCTTATTATCTTGCGGGACGTAATGTGGTTAACAAGTCACGTCCGTCGGAGAACAGGAGTATCGAGGGATGGATTGAGGTTGTGATAATGGTGAACCGCGAGGGCAAGGTGGTGGAGGCCAATGTTGACAAACAGTCGTCGTCTGCGGTCAATTCGTTGAAGGCAGAAGCAGTGGCGGCAGCCAAGCGAACCACTTTCAAACCAGATCCGAATGCGCCTGAAGTCCAGAAAGGGCGTATCCGTTATAACTATGTGAATCGTTAGTTTTCAGCAGTCGGAATGGATAAAGAACAAGAACCTTTACGGCTTGACAAGTATCTTTGGTCGGTGCGGCTCTATAAGACTCGCAGCAACGCCTCAGACGCTTGCCGTGCGGGCAAGGTGAAGATGGGGGAGCAGACGCTCAAGGCTTCGCACGTCGTGAGGGTAGGAGAGAGGTACGAGCTCTCCATCGAGCAGGTGCATAAGGTCATCGAAGTCAAAGCGCTGCTGCATAACCGTGTGGCGGCTAAGCTGGTGCCCGACTATATGACCGACCTCACTCCACAGGAGGAATACGAGCGCATACAGATGGTGCGGCAGTACGGCTTCGAGAAACGTGACAGAGGCAGTGGCCGCCCAACCAAGCGCGACCGCCGCGAGATAGAAGAGTTTAAGTATAAGTGAGCCCAAGCTCGGAGCAGGGCATCTGATAGCGATAGGAAACTGAGGGGTACGTGTCCGTGTCACCTCCGTGTCAGGTCCGTATCAAGTCCGTGTTGACGTGATTTTTGGGTAGTCTTTTTATCGCAGTCTTTGAGTTGGCATTTGTCGCAGCAATTACAATCGCAGCTACAGCCTCGTTTCCCTTTCAGTGTGCGTACCAGCGTGCGGATGGCGAACGCCACCGCTATTGTAACAATCAGGATTACTATGACGGTTTGTGTCATGTTTATAGAATTAGGGAACCGAGTTGGTAGAATGCTGTGGAGACCAACCAGGCGAGAATTATTGTGTATGCCACGGTGAACAACGCCCATTTCCATTTGCCGCTTTCGTTCTTGATGGCTACGATAGTGCTCACGCAGGGCATGTATAGCAGTATGAACAGCAACATCGAGAGCGCCGAAAGTGGCGTCATGTTGTTGCGGATAAGGTCGGACAACTCAGTTCTGTCGGTCTCTTCCGACAAGTCGGACAAGTCAGACACGTCGGATAATTCCGCCCCAGTGCTGTACAGCACTCCCATAGTGCTGGCTACCACCTCTTTGGCACCCACTCCTGCCAGCAGCGACACGCTTTGACGCCAGTCGAAGCCGCATGGTTTCATGGCGGGTTCTATAGCCTTTCCTATCTGTGCCATATAGCTGTGTTCGGCCTGGTAGTGTGGGTTCTCGTGGGTGGGATAGTAGCTCAGCGCCCACACTATGATGCTTGCGCCGAGTATGATGGTTGCCATCTTTTTGAGGTATTCCTTGCCTTTCTCCCAGGTGTGGCGTAGGACAGCTTTTGCCGTAGGCATACGGTAGGGAGGCAGCTCCATGACGAAGGGCAGGCTTTCGCCTTTCACGAGGAAGCGGCTGAACAACTTGGCCATCAGTACCGCCATAACCATACCCACAAGATAGAGTCCCATCATGATGAAGGCGGCCTTCACTCCGCCGAAGAAAGCGCCCGTTAGTATCACATATACTGGAATTCTCGCCGAACAGCTCATCATCGGTATTATCAGCATGGTGAGCAGGCGGCTCTTGCGGTCCTCGATGGTGCGTGTGGCCATTATGGCCGGCACATTGCAGCCGAAGCCCATAATCATCGGTATGAAGCTCTTGCCGTGAAGCCCCATGCGGTGCATGAACTTGTCCATGATAAACGCAGTGCGCGCCATATATCCGCTGTCCTCCATAAACGAGATGAACAGGTACAGAATCAGTATCTGCGGCAGGAACACAATCACCGCGCCTACGCCGCTTATTATGCCGTCAACCAAAAGGCTGCGCAGCGGCCCTTCGGACATGGAGTTCTCCACCAGCGAGCCTATCCAGCCGAAGAGGGCGTCGATCCAATCCATCGGGTACTGCCCCAGGAAGAAGGTGCAGAAGAAGGTGAAAAACAGCACACACAGGAACAGCGGGTAGCCCAGCCAGCGGTGAGTGACCACCGCGTCGATTTTGTCGGTGTGCGCATGGAGGGTGCTTTTCTTGTTTTTTACGTAACATTCGGCGAGAGCACCGCGTACAAAGGCGTACTTTGCATCGGTGATGGCGCTCTCGATGTCCTGGTGCTCTTCTTCCACCGTGACTTGGTGACCTTTGCTTATCTCTTTATCTACCAGTCGGCGACCTACTTCTTTTTGGAACTTGCTGGCAATCTCGTCGCGCATCTTCAGCACACTCCCGTCGGGGTCGCGCTCGGTCACATATTTCTCCAGTTGGCTGTCGTTTTCGAGCAGCTTGATGGCGAGGAAACGGGTGGAGAGGTGGTCGCTGAAGCCGTGGTCGCGCAGTTCGGTGCGGAGGGTGGTGATGCAGTGTTCCAGCTCCTTTCCGTGGTTCACATGGATGTGGCGGAAGGTTGGCGATTTTGAATTTTGAATTTTGAATTTCGAATTGTTTTGCTGACAGCTGGCTGCTGCCCACTGTCCGCTGACGACTTCGATGATTGTGTCGAATAGCTTGTCTATACCTTCGCCCGAGCGACCTGTGGTGGGCACTATCGGCATTCCCAGCAGGGTACTCAGTTGGTCGATGTCCAGCTTGTCGCCGCTGCGCTGCAGCTCGTCGTACATGTTCAGAGCCATCACCATCGTGATGTCCATGTCGATGAGTTGCGAAGTCAGGTAGAGGTTGCGCTCCAGGTTGCTGCCATCGACTACGTTGAGTATGATGTCAGGGTTCTTCTCGATGATGTGTTTGCGCACATAGAGCTCTTCGGGCGAGTAGGCGCTGAGCGAGTAGGTGCCGGGCAGGTCTATCAGGTTGAACGTGTAGCCGCCGTGTTCGAAGGTGCCGACCTTCTCATCGACGGTCACACCGCTGTAGTTTCCCACCCGCTCGTGGGCGTGGGCGGCGATGTTGAAGATGCTGGTTTTGCCGCAGTTGGGGTTGCCAACAAGTGCCACGTTAATCGTGCGTCCGCGTTCTTCGGCTATATGGTGCATGGCGTCGCACTCCGGAGCCTCTATCGTCTTGTAGTCGTCGTGGTTCACAATCTCGCGTTCCGCCTCCTGTTCGCTGACGATTTCCACCTTCTCGGCATCGCTGCGTCTCAAAGACACCTCGAAATTCATTATGCGGTATTTTATAGGGTCTTTGAGTGGGGCGTTCAGCACCGCCTCCACCGTAACCCCTTTTATGAATCCCATCTCGATGATGCGCTTGCGGAAAGCTCCGTGACCTGCCACACGCACCACCACACCACGCTCACCTGTTTGTAATTCAGAAAGTAACATATCTTGGCAGTGATTCTTATGTTTTGCAAAGATAGCAAGTATAAACTTATGGCACAATCACTATTTATAGTGATTTGTTTTCCGTTGATATGTTTTTGTATATTTGGGGTTGTTATTGTGTGGGATTCTATACTGGGAGTTAGTAGGGCGTTGGTAGGGCGTTAGTAGGGAGTCTCATTTTTTATGTAGTTGTAGTACATCGATTTAGCATGCTGCGTTATTTATATGGTGTTGATTTTGTGGTGTTTCGCTGACTGTGTTTTTGAGGTTTTAAGATTTAACTAAAAATTAACTACCGTTTGGGTGAGATTTACGTTAAAAGATGGGAAAGGGGAGTATAGTGTAAAGCAGAGAAAATAAAAAAAACATTAAAAAACTTGCAGTTGTCAGAATAATTTCCTAATTTTGCATCGATTGTATATATATTATATTTTCTAATTGTCTTGTAATTAACAAATAATCAATGATATGAAGCACAAGGTTACTAGTCTTACTAGGAGATTTTCGGCGTTGTTTGCGTTTATCACACTCTGTGGAATGCTGTCAGCGCAGCAGGCAATTGAAATCGGTACTGGCACATCGACCAATTCTTATCCAATGCCTGGTCTTTATGGTTGGCAATACGATGTTTACCTGTACACACCCACAGATGCCGCTGCGTTGAACAGTGCGCTCACCATCACAGGCATCGCTTACAATATTTCGTCGAACAGTACAACCACTGGTGCGCAGTTGACGATATGGATGAAGGATGTTGATGCCAGTTATTCATTGAACGCCAGCACAACATTCGCCACCTACACATCTGGTGCCACGCAGGTATATAACAACACTTCGTTCTCGTCAACGACTGGTTGGAACACGTTCAATTTTTCATCTAATTTTTCGCATCAAGCCGGCAAGGCCATTCTTGTGGCAGTCAGGGGAAAAGGATGCACTACAAGCGGTGGATGCAGCCGTAGTTGTTATTGCACCTCGGTTTCCAACAGGCATTGGTACAAACATACTGACAGTAGCGACCCGGGTACCTCTGCGTCTGGTTCGCTTGACTCGTACTTGTCCAATATAAGGCTGATGAGATACTGTACCGCTCGTACCGGTACCTTTGAGTTTCGCAACGGCTCCACGCCGGTGACCACAATCACCCATACTATCGGCAATACATTCACGCAGCCTACGCTTGTTAATAACCTTACCCCGTCAGGAACGCCGACTTACACTTCTTCGAACACCTCCGTGGCTACTGTGAATGCAACAACAGGTGCTGTCACGCTTACAGGTCAGGAGGGTATTACCGTTATCACCGCCATGGTTCAGGGTACGGATACCTATTGCGAAAAAATGGCCTCATATACCATCAGTGTCAACAACGGTTGCGTAAAAACCAGCTATGGAACATCGACAACATACCAAACACCGCTTAACAATCTATACAACTACTCTCTGACGGAGATGATATTCTTATCGTCGGAGATAGGATATCCCGATGGCGGTACAATTGAACGGATTGGATTCCAGTATGCCTATTCCTCTGCGATGACAGACAAGACCAATGTGAAGATTTATATGGGAAACACCACTCGTTCGTCTTTTGCCAGTGGTGCTGTATCGGAATTAATCACAACAGGTCTCCAGCTTGTCTATTCCGGGCCGCTTAACTGCTCTGGTAACGGAGTTTGGAACTATTTTACCTTGAGTAGCGAGTTTGACTATACAGGAGGAAACCTTGTTGTTGTTGTGGATGACAACTCGGGCGATTATAACGGTAGTTCGTATGTTTTCAATTCTGCAACCACAACGGGATACACCGTGTGGCGTTACCAGAACGATGCTACATACTATAGTATCAGCACTATCGGGAGCTCCTCAGTTTCGGGTTCTTATGGAAATAGTCGAGTCAACACCGCTTTCTGTATTTCCGAACCTTGTACCCATCGTGCAGGTGCATCTTCCTTTGCATTCAGCGGTCCCAGCACATACGACTACGTTGCCGGCAGCGGCGATTTTGCAGAGCCGACACTTCAGGCAAACGGCATGACCCCTTCGGGCGGCACCATTACGTATGAGAGCAGCAATCCCAGTGTGGCTACTGTTACGTCGAACGGAAATGTTGTTTTCACGGGCATTGAGGGTACTGTTACCATCACCGCCGTCTCGACACTTGAAGGCTACTGCAAAGAGCGTGCTTCATATACCATCAATGTGGGCGACGGATGTACCAAGATAGGTACAGGAACTTCCACCACATCTTCGGCACCGCTGTGTACGGGTTGGAAGCAGTCGTACGAGCAGATGATTTACACCGCTGAAGAAATCGGCGGTGGCGGTTTGATAAACTACATCGGCTTCCAGAGTGCGGGAACAAACTCGCAACAACGAACGATAGACATCTATATGGGGGAGACCGATATGTCGAGTTTTGCATCGGCATCCACAGCGCAGTTTATAGATGTCAACCAGCTTCAGCTCGTATATTCCGGTACGTGGGATATAACTGCGGGATGGCAGATGTTCCCGGTCAACTTCCTCTACTATGGCCTTGGCAACTTGGTCATCGCGGTTGACTGCGGAGCCCCGTCCTATACATCATCAAGTTTCTACTACACATCCACTGCAGATTACACCACGTTATACTGCTATTCGGATACCTACGATGCCGTGCCGGCTACAATTAGCACCTACCAGGGATCGGTGTCGCGGTTGCAGTATCGTCCTAATACCAAGATTTGTATGGACCGTTGCTCCATCGTGCCTGAGAACTTCGGTTTCTCAAACTCTATAGCGATGTGCTATCTTGGTGGCCAACCGACAATCACCCTTGATCGCGACGGCAACAATGCACAGGCTTCATTTGTGTCGTCCGACCCGTCTGTCGCCGAGGTTGATGAAAATGGAGTTATCACCACGCATTCGCTTGGCACGACCCAGATTACTGTGACAGTGCCACTGGACGGTGATGTATGCCCTGCCCGTGCATCCTATGAATTGCAAGTTATCTGCCCTGCTGCAATACCTTCGACACAGAGCCTCTCGCTCTGTGAGTCGCAGTCGGTTACTCTCTCTGCATCGGTACGCGATGATAATGGTAATTTGGAGCTGCAATGGTTTGACGATGTGCTTGCAGATTCGCCTGTGCATACAGGTGAAACCTATACCACCACGGTAAATTCGACGACTACCTATTATGTGGCATCATACAATACTGAGTATCACTGCTACAGTTCGCGTGTGCCTTCAACGGTCAGTATTTTTGACGTTCAGTACGATGCATCCACGACCAATATCAGCGGATACGTTGGAGTTACGATGTATGGCTACGCCCCAGAGGGTTCTCACAGCGGTGCGACATTCACTGCCAACGGTATGCCTGCATGGATGACACTCAATAGCGATGGCTCGTTTTCTGGTACGCCTACAACTACGGGTTCAGGCTCATTCACCATTGTTGCCACCAACTCTATTGGTTGTACCATAACTCGCACCATCAACTGGACGGTGACGGCCAACGACTTGGGATGCTGCGAATTTGAGTCGTTCTATATCTTCCAAGATAACAAACCATTTCCGCTGCATTTGGCCGACGATGGTTTCTATTATGCCGATGTCTGCCTCAATGCTTCTATGGCGTTGCGTGTACAGGCACTGGCCAACTGCTCCAACTACAACTACACATGGCGTCTGGCCTCTTCCACAGGCGGACTTATTGGCGAGTACAGCGGTACTCAGGTAACCTATACTTACGACCGTACTGCAGGTTACAATATGACACTTATCGTGAAACGAGGCAATGCGGATTGCATCTCTATCCCTGTCCGTATTCGTGTCGCCGGTGTGTTCCAGGTTGCCACTCGTCCTAGTTTCAACCTTTGCCAAGGCGAGCCCTTTAATATATATGTGTCAACCGACGGTGTGGGTGCTATCGATGTTGTCCGTCCCACTGGTGGTTCGCAATCCACATTGGGCGTCTCCGACACCATACTGCTCCCCGACGGAGAACCTTGCGATGGCAACTGCTTCTATCGTTCTTCCGTGACTTTTGCCGACTTTGCGGCAGGTGCAACCATTCGCAACGCGAACGACCTGCTTTACGTTATGCTTAACATTGAGCATACGTTTATCGGAGACATCTACATAGCTATAACCTGCCCCAGTGGACGTCGTTCTGTTATTTTGAGCCAGTGTGGTAACGGTTCGGCGACTTGCCACGGTCAGATTCCTTCAGGTTACGATAGTTGGGTTGACGGTGTTGGAACGAGTAACCACGGAGCCAATTTCGGAGCACCCAATAGTGGCAACAGTTCAAGCTGCGATCCTACTGCATCAGGTAACGAATTGGGTGTTGGCTGGAACTATATTTGGTCAGAGAACACCAATCGTGGATATGTATATGCTGGTGGTACTGGTTTGATTTACGACGATGCCAATGTACACAACAACACCGTTGACTCGTCCGACCTAGCCAACATGTCGCAGATATACGTTCCCCAGGAAACTTTCAATAACTTGATAACCTGTCCGCTTAACGGTACATGGTCTATAGAGGTTGTTGACGGATGGGGTGGCGATAACGGCCATATCTTCAGTTGGGAGCTCGGTCTTAATGAGGAACTGCTGCCTATCAGTTGGTCATACGAGGTTGACCTCGACTCCTCGTGGGTGGAATGTGGATGGAACAGCACCAAGAGCGGTGTGTATATGGAAATCACTCCGCCGGACGATTGGAACGGCACCGACGGGTGCGACCTCTACCTGCGCGACGAATACGGTTGCGTGAGTGAATATGAGAACATAGTCACCGTTACGATGAACCCCACGGTACATTCTATCGAGGTTGTGGATGAAGGCCAGTGCGAACCCTACACTTGGGCTCGTAACAATCAGACCTATTCTGCATCCGACACATACGTTGATGCGGGCTTGACACCTCAGGGATGTCCCGACACCGCAACATTGGTTCTCACTGTTGCTGGCTCAATTAATGACACAATCAATGCTCAGGCTTGCGAATCATACACATGGGATGCCAACGGTCAAACCTATACACAGTCCGGTATGTATGAGGCTCATCTGACTACAGCAATGGGGTGTGACAGTAACTTGACGCTTAACCTCACGATTAGCAATGAAATCACTATAACGTTCGATACCACCATCTGCCCGGACAACTTCCCGCTCAACAACTGGCATGGAGATTGGGGCGATTTCGCTACGGCGGGTACCTTGCAGCAGCATTTCTCTACAGCTAATGGTTGCGATTCATTGGTTGTTCTGACGGTTCAGGCCTATTCCAAACCCGATGTGTCACTTCCTGCTCCCGATGGCGCAGGCGGTTGTCCGCGTATGGCTGGATACTATGTCATAACCCCGACCATCAACAACGCTCAGACACCTTATACTTATAACTGGACAGGTTCATATATCGGAACGACTGCTACTGCTAATATCCCGGCTACTGGCACCTGTGGCATGTTCAACGAGATTCTCTATCTTACCGATGCCAATGGGTGTAAAGACACAGCCGAGATAACCTTCTACGCTGTGGATAATGAAGATCCATACTTTGTGAACGATATGCCCGACTATAGTGAGGTTCCTGCCGAGGTGCTTGGATATGATTGTCGTTTCCGCATCCCAGACCTTGTGGCGATGCTTCAGCCTGCCGACAACTGTGGCATAGCGGAAATGGCACAGCAACCTCTCCCGCTTAACGACATAACCGAACCCACAACGGTCACAGTGACGGTCGTTGACCACTGTGGACATGAAACCAGGAGGTTTATCACTGTGACGGTACCTGGCGCACTGACCGCCAACGAACTTGACCATACTGACGAGAGTTGCGACGGACGTAGTGACGGTACGGTGACTCTCACCGGCGTAGCAGGCGGCACTCCGCAATATCACTATTCATGGACTTCGACCGGTGCCGGCGCTACAGATGTGAGCTCGCAGACGGGTACCACGCTTACCAATCTCGCGCCCGGCACATACACTGTCACAATCTCCGATGATGGTGAATGTTCGATCGAAAAATTGGTTATAGTCGGCACCGCCAACCATCCCACTACCGCAGTGGATGAGCATGACGTATGTGATGAATTCCCATGGCATGGAACAACCTACACTCAGTCGAACAACACGGCTACATACACCACAACTGGCTCTAACGGATGCGACAGCACGGTAACGCTCAATCTCACCGTGCGCCATTCCAACAGCGCCATCTTTGACACCTCTGTGTGCGAGACCATCACGTGGCATGGCAACACCTATACAGAATCGACCAATACTCCTACATTCACATGTCTCAATGCTGAGAACTGTGACTCTGTGACAACATTGCATGTGACTGTTTACCACAACCAGTTTACGAGACATGACACGACGTTTTGCGATTCGTTTACATGGAATATCCGCGGACACAGTTACCCCCGTACGGAATCGGATATCATAGTTGATTCATATCCCATTGGCGAATGTGAGGTGGCTGACACCATGCACTTGACCATCAACCACTCTTCCACTGGTTGCGACGACAAGGTTGCTTGTGACCAGTTCCCGTGGGCATACAATGGTCAAGTCTATACCCAGTCGATTTCGTGCTCGAGTCCGAGTGCGCCAAGAGTTGTGTTGCCTAACGCCAACTCCGTAGGCTGCGACTCCACTGTGGTGCTCAACCTTACAATCAATCGTTCCACCGATGGCTACGATGTGCATAACGAGTGCGACAGCTACTTGTGGCCGATGAACAGTGTTACCTACTATACCTCCACAACCCAGCCTTCGGTCAATGCCGGCACCAATGCCGCCGGGTGCGACTCGACGCTACACCTCAACCTGACTATACGCCACAGCACTTCGTCGGTGGTGGTGGTGACGGCTTGCGACAGCTATCCTTGGAATCTCAATGGGCAGACCTACACAGCTTCAACCAACGAGCCCGTTGTGGTTATCACTAACCGTGCAGGCTGCGATAGCACCATCAACCTGCGCCTCACCATCAACAACACTCGCTACGGCTCGGAGATCGACACTATATGCTCTGGCGATAGATTCAGCTACCATGGCCAATCTTATCCTGCAGGTAACCATAGTGTGACTCTCTCCGCCTCAAACAACTGTGACAGTATTGTTGCTTTGCAGGTTGTGGCTCGTACGCCTCTATCGGTGTCGGTCGAGGAATTCCACTCATGTGAATTGGGCCACTACGATGTGACCGGAAATATCAGTGCCGATGCGAATATCCGCTGGTCAGCTATTCCTAACGACCCGAACCTTGGATCACAGCGCAACCGCGAGGAAATATCGGTCAACCCATCGGTTCCTACCGACTATACGCTCACAGTCGGTTATGGTCCAAACCTGCTATGTCCTGCCTCGACTTCGATACATCTCACACCGCTGCTGCTGCCTATCTCTGACGTGGAGTTCGTTCCACCGTTCCTTACATGCGACAACCTCGATTGGACGGCTATATCTGCCAGCTCGAATGCGCAGCATCTCACGTGGTATGTCAATGACATAGAGGTTTCAAATGACAATGCCATCAGTGGCCGTGCTACATGCCATGAAGATTCCATTAGGTTCTCTCTGGTTACTGTCAACGGCATTTGCACCAACGTGCTCGACACGGTTCTATATATCCGTAAGAGTGAGATTTGGTTCCCCAATGCTTTCACACCAAACTTGAATATCAACAAGTCGTTCAACGGCATTGGCCACGGTATTGTGGAATATGAACTCTATATCTATACTCGAGAGGGTCTGCTGGTATTCCATACCAACACACTCGAGGAGGGTTGGCGTGGAGACCACAACGGTGTTGAGTGTCCGCGTGCGGCATACACCTACATAGCACGCTATCGCAACGAAGTTGAGCCTAATGTATGGCACAAGACCATAGGTACCGTAATGCTGCTAAGGTAGTGTTACGTGATACAAAAAGAGAACGCCGCTACACGATGTGCAGCGGCGTTTCCTTTTAAGCAGGTGTGTGTTATTTGACCTCCATCGTCTGCAGGTATTTCACGCTGCTGTGAATGTGCTTGTACATAATCTGGTCGATTTCCACAAAAGGTACAGTCTTGCGCAGTTCCGCAACCATGTTTTCGATAAACGGGCTGCTTTTCAATCCCTCCTGGTGGCGGAAGTCGAGAGCCTGCGCCGCGTTGAAAAGTTCGATGGCGAGCACACGCTCCACATTTTCCATCACCTTGTAGCACTTGGTGGCTGCGTTGGCACCCATCGACACGAGGTCTTCCTGGTTCTGGCTCGAAGGTATGCTATCGACGCTGGCCGGTGTGCAGTACTGCTTGGTTTGGCTCACGATGGCGGCGGCGGCATACTGGGGAATCATGAATCCGCTGTTCAAACCCGGCTTTGCCACGAGGAAACTCGGAAGACCTCGTTTTGCGTCGATAAGCTGGTAGCAGCGACGTTCGCTGATGCTGCCTAGTTCGGCTACGGCTATTGCCAGGAAGTCAAGCACCATGGCGAGGGGTTCGCCGTGGAAGTGACCACCGCTGATGACCATGTCTTCGTCGGGCAGAACTATCGGGTTGTCTGTTGTTGAGTTTATTTCGGTCTCGACCACGCTGGCCACGTAGCGGATGGTGTCCTTGGCGGCTCCGTGAACCTGAGGGGCACAGCGGAAGCTGTAGGGATCTTGCACATGCTCTTTGTGGCGTGTGATTATCTCGCTGCCGTCGGTGTATTTGCGTACAGCAGCGGCAGTCTCGAGTTGCCCTTTGTGAGGACGCACCTTGTGAAGCGACTCATAGAAGGGCTCAATACGGCCGTCGAATGCGTCGAGGCTGAGGGAGAGAATCATGTCGGCCTGCTTGCTGAGACGCTGGGCTTTCAGCAGGTTCCACACCGCATAGGCGCTCATGAACTGTGTGCCGTTGAGCAATGCCAATCCCTCTTTGCTTTGGAGAGTGATGGGTTTCCAGCCTTTTTCGATATAGACGTTCGAGACGTCGGTACGGACGCCTTTATAATAGACTTCGCCCAAGCCGAGCACGCTGGGAAGCATCAGGTTTGCGAGAGGGCAGAGGTCGCCGCTGGCTCCAAGCGAGCCCTGCTGATAGACGACGGGCAGGATGTCGCAGTTGTAGCAGTCAACAAGACGTTGTGCGGTTTCGAGCTGTACACCGCTGTAGCCGAAGCTGAAGTTCTGCACTTTGAGCAGTAACATGAGTTTCACAATCTCTTGCGGCACTTCGTCGCCCACACCGCAGGCGTGGCTCATGACGAGGTTCTTCTGCAGCTGGCTCAACTCTTCTTTGCTGATGCTGATGTTGCACAGCGAACCGAAACCGGTTGTCACACCGTAGATGGGCTCTTTCTGAGTTTCCATCTTGGTGTTGAGGTAGTCACGGCATTTGTTTATACGGGCAATCGCATCCTCGCCGAGGGCGATGTCCATCTTGTTGGTTATGATTTCCTCTATTTTTTTGAGGGTAAGACCCTCAGTAGAAATATAATGAATCATTCTTGAATTGAGTTAATGCGTTATTGTGTTAGTGGGTTATTGTGTTATTGTGTTATTGTGTTATTGTGTTATTGTGTTATTGTGTTATTGTGTTAGTGCGTTTGGTAACTGGCCACTGACTGCTGACTGCTAGTTGCCCTGTGCGGGCGCATGCACTTATTTTTCCAGTGCGGCTTCAACTCTTTTTGCGATGTCGTCGTCAACGAGTATGCGTCCGCAGTACTCGCACACGATAACCTTCTTGTGCATCTTGATTTCGGTTTGACGCTGAGGCGGTATTTTGTTGAAACAGCCTCCGCATGCGTCTCTGTCAATTGGTACAACGGCAAGTCCGTTGCGGGCAGCTGTGCGGATTCTTTTGTAGGCTTTAAGATAGTGTTCTTCTATATACTGCTCCTGCTCTTTCGATTTCTTCATCAGGCGTTCCTCGTCTTTCTCGGTCTCTTTGATAATGTCGTCCAGTTCGTCTTTTTTTGTCTTGAGATCGGCTTGGCGCCCTTCGAGCAGATGTTTGGCGGCATCAATGTGTTCTTTGAATTCGGCTATCTTGGCAACGCCTTCTTTGTTGCGACGCTCACAAAGTTGTATTTCGAGGTGCTGGAATTCCACCTCCTTGTTTAGCGACTCATATTCTCGGTTGTTGCGCACATTGTCCATCTTTTTTTCATTGTCTTTCAGTATGGACTCGTGCTCGGCAATCTCATTCTTTCGGGCGGCTATGGCAGCCTCGGTCTCCTTGATGTTTGCGTTGAGGTTGGCAATGCGGGTCTCCAAACCAGCTATCTCGTCCTCCAAATCCTCGATGGCTTGGGGCAGTTCGCCGCGGATAATCTTTATTTTGTCAATCTTTGAGTCAACGGACTGTAGGGTGTAAAGGGCAACTAAACGTTGCTCAACTTTCTCGTCAATGTCGAGCCTGATGATTTCGGGTGTTTGGGTGGTTGCATCCTCAGCTGACTTCTTTGTCGAAACTTTTTTTGCCATTGTGTTTTGAATATTTGAATATTATTTGATTAGCGTGATTATATAAATAAAAGTGTGTCGTTCAACTATATATATAATATATACGAGGTCTTTGCTTTCGTAATTCGGCACGCAAAGTTACTAAATTTTTTAATAATGTCATTGTAAATCAATTCTTGTGCGAATTGTTCGCTTTCGTAGTGCCCTATGTCGGCAATGTGTATGCGACCCACGGCTTTTTGGTAGTCGTGGTATTTGATGTCGGAGGTTAGGTATATGTCGGCTGATTGGTTGGCTGCGTCGTCGATAAGAAACGAGCCAGAACCGCCGCATAGTGCCACTTGTTTTACTGTTGCCGGTGGGTTCTGCGAGCATTTGACCATCGGCAGTCCGAGCACACGTTTTACACGCTCCATGAACAGGTGGTAGGGTAGGGGCTCTTCCAGCTCTCCGATGACACCTCCGCCAGGAACGAATGTTGTTGCAGGTGTTTGACAATCGCATATAGGCCTGAGAGTTCGCATATTCCTAACTCCCAGTTTCTCCCCGAGTATGTAGCTCACGCCACCGGGTAGATTGTCCAAGTTGGTATGGGCCGAGTAAACACAGGTGTCGTGCTTTATCAGTCTGTTTAGCATACGTGTTTGTGTGTCTGACGGTACAAGGCTTTTCAGACCTGAAAATATCATGGGGTGGTGGCTCACTATGAGATTGAAGCCTGCATCGAGAGCTTCGTCTATAACCTCGTCTGTGACGTCGAGGGTCACGAGTATGCCGGTTAGCTCTTGCGTGGCGTCTCCGACCTTGTGCCCAGCATTGTCGTAGTCCTCTTGGTAATGCAGAGGGTATAGGTTGTTGAGATAGTCAATGATGGATTGGATTTGCATTTTTCAATGTGTTAATGGCTAATTGAATGAGGAATCAACAAAGCTAAAACCTGTATTCAAAGTTCAGGCTTAGGTAGTTGTTGAATGCACCTTTGTTTGTGCGAACAATGCGGTAGGTGCCTTTTGAGGGGTGGTCCATGATGGACAACATGGAGGCATTGAAGCGAAAGTTTATGCCGTAATGTCCAGCAATAAAGTATGTGATGTCGATGCAGAGCGGCAGCCAGTCCATCCTGCGATAGGCTTTGGCTGCTTCGGGATCTTCCATCTTGTTATCCATAACTTTGGCTTTGGCAAGAATGGCTGGCGCGAGACCAGCACCGATGCGCAGGTTGTTGTCGAGAAAACTGTAGCTTGCCATGATGGGAATTTCGACGTACAGTAAGTTTGTCTTGACATTGGTGCTGTTTGTGTTGGCTCCTTTTTCCGTGACACCCAACTCTACAATCATCCGCCAGGGAGACTGCAGGTCTTTGCCAAGTGAGAATGAAGTCTGTACCGCACCGTGCATGCCGAAGTGGGTGTAATGGGCCGAGTTGTCGCCATCAATTTGGCAGAGGTTGAAACCCACTATGATGCCTCCGTCGAACCGTCGTTGCTGTTCTTGAGCTGTGGCGGCAAAGAGCGCCGTACAAAACAAAACGGTCAGAAAAAAATGTTTCATCGACAATCGTTTCAAATTCTATAAAAAAACGTTGCTACGCACTCTTTTATTGTTTCCGTTTATTGCTTTTCAAGTTTGTTGTGACATTATGTCAGTATTATGTCATGGTGTTAAATTTGGCATGGTTTTTGTCTATGAGAGTGGTGTCAGAACATTGATATGTTATATAGTCCTGACTCCGCAAATAGAAATAATCAAAAATGAATATTAACAAATTAATTTTTAACACTATGAACATTAAACCTTTAGCAGACCGCGTTCTTATCGAACCGGCAGAAGCAGAGCAGAAAACAGCTTCAGGAATCATCATCCCCGACACCGCTAAGGAGAAACCCCAGCGTGGCAAGGTTGTCGCTGTGGGAAACGGCACGAAAGACCATGAAATGACCGTGAAGGTCGGCGACCAGGTGCTCTATGGCAAATACAGCGGCACCGAAGTCGATATCGACGGCACCAAGTATATGATTATGAAAGAAGGCGACATCTACGCAATAATATAATGCGTAAATGCGTGAATGTGTAAATGTGTGAGTGGCTGACGCAGTCCACCGCACAGCACACTAAAACAATAACACAATAACACAATCAAACAATCAAGAAAGTTATGGCAAAACAGATAGTATTCAACAATGACGCTCGCGAACAGCTTCGCAAAGGCGTCGATGAACTTGCAAATGCAGTTAAAGTGACCCTCGGACCGAAAGGCCGCAATGTGGTTATCGATAAAAAATACGGTGCTCCTCAGGTAACTAAGGACGGTGTGACCGTGGCCAAGGAAATTGAGCTGGAAGACGGCATCGAGAACATGGGTGCCCAGATGGTGAAAGAGGTTGCCTCGAAGACCAACGACCAGGCGGGTGACGGCACCACCACCGCTACCGTTTTGGCACAAGCCATCGTGAACACGGGTTTGAAGAACGTCACAGCCGGTGCCAACCCGATGGACCTGAAACGCGGTATCGACAAGGCTGTTGCCGAAATCGTGAAGAGCATCAAAGAGCAGAGCCAGGAAGTTGGCGGCGACATCAGCAAGATTCGTCAGGTGGCTACCATCAGCGCCAACAACGACGGCCAGATTGGTGACATCATAGCCGAGGCTATGGAGAAGGTGACGAAAGACGGCGTCATCACCATTGAGAACGCCAAGGGTATAGACACGACTGTAAAGGTTGTGGAAGGTATGCAGTTCGACCGCGGCTATATCAGCCCCTATTTCGTGACCGACACCGAGAAGATGGAGTGCTCGTATGACAGTCCTCTTATCCTTATACACGACAAGAAAATCAGCACCTTGCAGACTTTGCTGCCGATATTGGAGCAGGTGGCCAAGAGCGGTCGTGCACTGCTTATCATAGCCGAGGATGTTGAGACCGAAGCTATGGCAACCCTCGTGGTGAACCGTCTGCGTGGCGGCTTGAAAGTCGTTGCCGTGAAGGCTCCGGGATTCGGTGACCGCAGAAAAGAGATGCTTGAAGACATAGCCATCCTCACCGGTGGTACGGTCATCAGCGAAGAGAAGGGCTACAAACTTGAGGACGCCACCCTCGAGATGCTCGGCACCTGCGAGAAGGTGACCATAGACAAGGACAACACCACCATAGTCAACGGTTCGGGCGACAGCGAACTTATCAAGGCCCGTGTCGGACAAATTAAGGCTCAGATTGAGAAGACCACCAGCGACTATGACCGCGAGAAACTGCAGGAGCGCCTTGCCAAATTGTCAGGCGGTGTGGCAGTCATCTATGTAGGAGCAGCTTCGGAGGTTGAGATGAAGGAGAAGAAAGACCGTTTCGACGATGCTCTGCATGCAACCCGTGCAGCTGTCGAAGAGGGTATCATCCCCGGTGGCGGCACAGCATTCATCCGTGCAGCACAGAAACTTGACAACGTGAAACCCGAGAACGAGGACGAGAAACTCGGTATCGAAATTATCCGCCGTGCTGTCGAAGAGCCGTTGCGTATGATTGTCGAGAATGCAGGCCTCGAAGGCAGCGTTATCGTCAACGAGGTGAAGAACGGCAAAGGTGACTACGGCTATAATGCCCGCACCGAGAAATACGAGAATCTGTTCAAGAGCGGTGTTATCGACCCCGCCAAGGTTACCCGTGTGGCACTTGAGAACGCCGCTTCGATTGCCGGCATGCTGCTGACCACCGAGTGCGTGCTCTGCGACATCAAAGAGAAAGAGCCCGCAGTGCCTGCCAACCCAGGTATGGGAGGAATGGGCGGCATGTACTAAGCCACTAATGACATTCAATAAGAAAAAGCCGTGGAGAAATCCGCGGCTTTTTTTGTTGGCATCGGGCAAAAAAACACCAACTACAGACAGCTGCCCGCTAACGCCCCTTTATGAATTTTACTACTGATTGACGACTGTCGTCACTGGTTGCTTTCAGATAATAGCACCCGGGCGTCATTTTCGTAATGTCCAATTTTGCGGGACTTGTGATTGTGCTTTCAAGAACCGGGATGCCTTTCGTGTCGTAAATCTCCACATGCAGCGTCCCCTCATCGACACCTTCCACCATCAGATAGTCCTCGGCAGGGTTGGGACGGAGGGTGATTGTGTTAACGTGTGATTGCGTTAATGTGTGGATGGCGGCGGTGGTGGTGGTATCTATGATATATACGGTTACCGTGTTGCGAGGGCTTATGCAGAGCATGGAGTCGTCCTGATAGCGCTCCTCGAGATAGTATGTCGTGGTGTCATACAGCGTTGGAGTGGTGAAACTGTTGCCTGTTGCGATGGCACGAGTGGCGGTGTCCGAATCGTACCAGAGCACCCCGTTCTGCGAGAGTGCCACAAGGGTTGTTTGCATCCCCGGCAGGATATACTGGTCGTAAACCTCCGGTTCTGACGTCTGTCTGTGCATCAACACATCGTGCCTGATGCCTACTCCGGGACGTGTGGTCACTGTGAAAGTCTCCGTCTTGTAGCAAGGTGCCGAAACCTCCACTGTGTAGGTGCCGGCCATGATAGGACGGTGGTAATCCCCAAGTGGCAGATGAGAGAGCACTTCGGAGTTGAATCGGTCGTGGTTCAAAACTTTTATCATCGCTTCCACCGGCTCGCCTGTGGTTGCGTCGGTCACCGTTCCCCAGAAACCGTAGCTGCACTCCACTGCATAGCTCAGCAGCGCATCCTTGCTTTTGTCCCAGAAGGTGGGTAGCACCAGCGTGTCGGTAATCACCGACTGGTAGCTCATCTCTATGGTCACTTCGCGGCAGCGCTGGTAATAGGTCATGTAATCCTGACGGCCACCGACAAGAGGACTCCAGTCGGCTCCTTCTATGACCGAACGCCCGCGGTATTCGCCATACATGTATGCGGTGTCCTGTGCCTGGCACAGCGAGGCGTAGTTCTGCCCCGTGTAGCGGAACCAGTCGGCATCGGCATGCGAGCGCTGTGCGGTCGTCCAGGCATCCCACGGGTAGTTCACTATCTCGGCTCCGCAATGGAAATTGACGGACATAACGAAATGCCTCGGCGTGACCCAGTCGATGATGGCTTGCGTCTCGGGTTGGATGTTCACCGTGTCGGTCAATCCCGGCAGAAGCGGATAGTTGCGGTTGAGCTGCACGTCGTTGTAATTATGGTAGGTGGAATGGATTCCGTCTTTCAATATAAGGTCGTTGCTCAGATGGTACGTGCCGTCTGGGTTCTCGAGAGGACATATATAGAGGTCCACATTGTCGAGCAGACGCTGCACGGCGCTGTCGGTGGTGGCGTTGTTCAGTATATAGTCGGCCAGTCGGAGCACCATATAGTAGCACACCACCTCCCAGCCGTGCATCGTCGATGAGTAGAGAAATGCCGGCTTCGTGGTGGCTTGTCCCAGTGTGTTGCTGATATGTATCGCGAAGATGGAGTGATGCAGGTCTGGATGCGGCGTGGTGTCCAAGATGGTGTCAATCTGGCAGAGGTTCGGGAAGGTCTCCTGGAAATGCTGCAGAAGTTCCGTATAGACCTCGTATGTCGGGAATTTGTTCCACCTTAGCATCTCCTCCAATGTGGTAGCCATGTGGCTGTTGTTGGCATCCTTGCTTATGGTAGGCAGTTCGTATGGCTCAGTGTCCCTTGCCGTCGATACCACGCTCGGAGTTGATACGGAGTTGATACGGACGCATGCAGTTTCAGAATGTGCCGACTCCGTTTCTCCGCAGATATATGTAATCGTGTAGCAATGTTCGCCAACTCCGGCGTAGCGGTCAACAAACAGCGAGTCAGTCACCCCGGTTGCAATCAGCACCCCGTCGCGATACACGTTACAAGGGTGTCCGCTCGTCCGGCGGCTACGAATGGAAAGGTCGTCCAGACAAAATATATATTGGTCGTTCGATATGCAGTGTATCGCCACATACTTGGCCACTGCCGGCACCATAAACGAATATTCGTTCCACTCGGCCATTGTCGTAATCGTGTCGCAGTGCAATGGGATGAAACTTCCTGCGTCGGTGTTGGTCATAGAATAGGCCACCACGAATTTCTCGTCGGGAAACCTGTCGGCAAAACTGCGTGCGAAGAACGAGAAGGTGAAAGGTTCGGTGAAGTTCAGTTGCGGGCTTATAATCCAGTCGTCGTTGGCCATGTTCGAATGGAATGGGCTCCCGAAGAACCTATGTCCCGAATGAGCCGAGACGTTATACTGGTTTCCAACCAAGAGGTAGTCGTCCAACACAACAAAAGCCATAGGTGCGCCTGCGTTGGGAAAACTTAAAACACCGAAAGGTGCTGTAGGCGCTCCGTCGCCGTCAATGTAGCTCCAACCCACTGTTCCGGGGTCGTCCACCGCTCCGAACTCATGACCTTCCACATCGTCGAAAATCACCACATCTTCGGTATGGTAGGCGCTTCCCCACGAAATCGTCACGCCGTTTCCGCTGACCGATGCTTGAGGCCTCTCAGGTGTCTCGCAGTCAGCCTCCGGCCCTTGCACTACGATGCCGCTGGGCATGTGTATGTCGTCAATCCAAACGCAATCCGACCCTTTGCTTGCCGTCTGGTTCTTGATATAACTGAATTTCAGCACATGGTATCCCGCACTGATTGGACATTGGAACTCCCCCCATTCCACATATCCCGCCAGCGAGTCGCGCAGCTCTCCGTCAAGCCAGAAGCGGAATCCGCCGCTGCCCACCGCCGAGAAGACTTTGCGGTAATACGAAAGGTTTCCACTCTCGGTCAGATAAACCCCCAGCTGCAGAACCGACTCGGTATTCAGAGTGTAGTAGTTTCCGCTTCGGGCACAGTATCTGCCGCTGTGCGCACCCTCGCTCGTCACCTCCCATCGGTACTGCAAATCCGGGCGTTCCCACGAAAGGCTCGCGAAGTCGCCGCTCTCCCAGTTCTCCACAATCGGCTGGGCAACCTGCGCCGACAACGGCACCACCGCCGCCACCATCATAACCACGAGAAGAAATCTTTTCATAAACCGTTTTTTTATATAAAATATCACTGCACCTATGCCAGCGAGCCGAGCACTCGGGCTATGGTTTCCTTCATCTGTGGGTGATAGTCGCTCAGGAAGGTACCGTCGGCACGGTTGGCTATGATGAGGCAGACGGTGAGTGCCTGATGACCCATGATGGCAGAGAGGCCGTAGATGGCCGATGTCTCCATCTCGAGGTTGGTCAGCCGGCAGCCGTTCCAAGAGAAAGAGGCGAGCCGCTCGTTGAGATTGTCGATACTTGGCTCGATACGCAGACAGCGTCCCTGGGGAGCGTAGAAGCCAGGAGCTGTGGCTGTCACAGCGTGGTGCATGCCTTGTGCCACTTTGGCGAACAATTCCTTGCCGGCATCGGCTGAATAGGGTTTCGAGAAGCAGGCGTCGAACTGCATGTGGTTGATGAACGCTTCGTTGAGGGGGTCGTTGAGCTGCGACGGGTCGTGACGGTAGTAGTTGAGCAAACCGTCGAGGCCAATGGCGTGTTTAGAGGCCACAAGCGAGCCGACCGGCACGTCGCTGTGGAGAGAGCCACTTGTGCCGATACGCACCAGGTTGAGACTTCGGTGGGTGGTTTTCGGTGTGCGTTGCACGAGGTCGATATTGGCGGCAGCGTCGAGTTCAGACACCACTATATCTATGTTGTCGCATCCCATGCCTGTGGAGAGAGCTGTGAAGCGATGGCCATGGTATGAGCCTGTGAGGGCATGCATCTCGCGGTTGTAGGATTCGTGCTCAACGCTGTCGAAGATGCTTTTGAACATCTCTACACGTCCGGGGTCGCCCACGAGAATCACATCGTCGGCAAGGGTGTCAGCGGTCAGATGTATATGGTACAGGCTTCCGTCGGAGGCCAGCACCAGTTCGCTTGATTTAATCATGGTTTAATTTAAATGAAAAAGGGGACATTAAGTTATGTCCCCTTGGTGTAATAGTTGAGTGAATTATCTATGGTTGGTGTTGTTGGTCGAGCTGCTTGAGGTGCGGGTCGATGATCCACTTTGGCTATTGGTTTGGCGTGTGCCGCTGCTTTGTGTGGAACTTGAGCTGCGAGAACTGCTCTGGGTGGAGGTGCTGGTGCTGCGGCTGCCAGTGCTTTGATTAGTTGTTGTGCCGCGTGTGGTGCTCTGTGTGGAGCTGTTCGTACCGCGTCCACTTGTTGTAGTGCTGGTACTTTGGGTATTCGACGACGAGCGGCTTGGGGTTCCTGTTGTAGTTGTGCTTGATTGGCGTGTAGTTGTACCGCTGTTGGACGTTCCAGATTGGCGTGTGGTTGTTGATGACGTGCGGCTGTTGTTGGACGAGTTTGACGAACTTGAACTGCGTGTCGATGTGCCGCTGTTAGCGTTGGTTTGTCTGCTTCCTGTCGATGTTGTGGCTGCTTGGCGACTGCTGGCTTCCCGTGTCATGATGGTGTTCGGGTTTGCTGTGTTGCCGGTGGTGCGTCGTGTGCTTGCCGTCGATGACGTGGCAAACTGTGTCGGATTGCCCTCGGTGACAGTCTGGCGTCCTCCGCGTGTGTTGCCAAGATAACCGTGTCCGTCGGGTGTCATTGTGCGAGGCAGTTCAATACCTGGTGTATATGGTTCGCGGTGGACTGGGATGGGATCGCTCCGGCGGCGCATATAGTAGGGGTGGTAGTTGAGAGGGTTGTGTCCGTCGTAGGGATGGTGCCAGCCTGGTCTGTGGATATCATAATGGTATGTGTATAGAAATCCCGGTGCGTGGCAGTGACGTGTGAATGGACGGTAGGGAGGCATTGCCCAGCGGAATGAAGGGGTGGGGCGGGCATTGCGGAAACGCAGTGTGGTGGCAGCACTGTACATGCGGGTACCTGTAGCGTTGTAGAGCCACACGCAACCTAAATCTATGGGCATATAGATTTCATCGCCTGTGTAGGCGTCGAAGCCGTAGAGCCAGATTTCGTAAAACTGTGTGTTTACTCGCTCGGCCCATACCTCGTTTACAAGAACGTAGGTCTCGATTTCGTCCTCATAACCACAGTAGATCATAAGCTCGGTCTGTGCGTCGAGGTGGCGGATGGTGCGATCGGCCTGGCTGTAGGTGAAATAACGTATCGAGGCCGCCGATACGCTCAATGTCAGCGCGATGAAGGCTAACGAAAGAAACAATTTTTTCATAGTTTGTGAGTGTTTTGTTGTTTTCAAAATGCAAAGGTACAAATAAAGTTTAAAAGTTAGAGGGTTTATAAAAATGACATATAGCCTCATTTTGAGTTTGATTTTACAAATACTTGATATTCAGTGTACAGTATTTAGGTTTGTTTTTTTACTTTCTTTGATGAGATTGAATGTGTTCAAAATTCAGGTTGGATTTATTGGCTTGGTTGGGCATAAAACAAAGTTTTTGCTGTCAAAGAGCCGTTTATTAATATAAATACTTTATCTTTGCACATTAATTTTCGTAAACCTAAATATTCAAATTTATGAAAGTCAGCAACATGATTGTTCCGAACCTGCTACTGGGAATGGCCGGTGGCATACAGTACATCGCACTACAGAAAGCCACAAAGAACCCGCGCAGGGCGAGTGAGAATACACTCAGAGGTATTCTAACCTATGCCAAGGACACAGTGTACGGCAAGGAACATAAGTTCGACTATATCCTGCAGGCATCAACCGACGAGGAACTTTACAAGCGCTATCAAGAGAATGTTCATCCTAATGAGTATGAAGATTTCCGCCCTTATGTGGATCGTCACAAGAATGGCGAAAGCGACATACTTTTTCCTGGCAAACCTGTCCTGTACGCCACAACGTCTGGCTCCACTGCTGAACCAAAGTGGATTCCTATCACAGAGAAATATCTTAAGACCATATATGGCAAGATGACGAAGGTGTGGCTCTACAACTTCATCCAGAACCGCCATAAAGTCTTCGCTGGTAAGATTCTGTCTATTGTCGGAAAAGTCATCGAAGGCTATGCCCCCGATGGCACAGTGTACGGCTCGGTCTCTGGAGTCACTCAGAGAGACTGCCCCGGTTTCGTTAAGAAACTCTACTCCAACCCGCAGTGTGTATATTCGATAGCGGACTACACCAGTCGCTACTATGTGCTTATGCGCATGGGTATAGAGCAGGACATCACGCTGATTGTAACTGCAAACCCCTCTACCATCGTCGAACTTCAGAACAATGTGAACCGCTACTATGATGACTATGTGAATGACATAGAGAAGGGCACACTGAAGGCAGATTTAAATATTGATCCTGAAATCCGGAAGGAGTTGGAGGCATGCTTGAAGCCGAATCCCAAACGTGCGGCTGAACTGCGTGCTCTGAGAGCCAAGTATGGCGATGTGCTCCCCAAACATTACTGGCCCAATATGCAGATTCTCAATACTTGGAAATGTGGTAATACGAAAGTCTATCTCGACAAGTTCGCCAAATCGTTCCCAGAACACATGTTGCATCAGGAATTTGGCTATTTCTCGTCCGAGTGCCGTTTTGGATTGGTGATGGATGACACCCTGAATACAGTGATGTTCCCGCATTACCACTATTATGAGTTTATCAAAGAGGAGGATATGGACAATCCTAATCCTCGTTTCTATCAATTGCATGAACTCGAGGCTGGTAAGCGCTACTGTCCGTATGTGACTACCTACGCCGGATTGTACAGATACAACATGAACGACTTGCTCGAAGTTGGACCGAACTACAACAGCACTCCAACGGTTCACATGATACAGAAGACTCATGGCATCGTTACAATGACCGGCGAGAAACTTTATGAGCGTCAGTTTATTGAGGCTGTCCACAAGGCCGAGTCTGAAACTGGGCTGAAGACCCGTTTCTTCATAGGCTTTGCTGAATTGGAAGCTTCTCGCTACAATTTCTACTATGAGTTCGCCGACCAGAGTGTGAGCCAGGAGCAGGCTGAGAAGTTTACGGAGGCTGTCGATGCTGCTCTGAAGGAAATTAATATTGAGTACAAGACTAAGCGTGATTCGCTGCGCCTGAAGGATGCGCTTACATTCCGTTTGGTTCGCGAGTCGTTCGAACAGTTCAAGGAGCGTTGCATCAAAGAGGGTGCCCGCGACGGTCAATTCAAGCTCAATCTCCTTTTGCAGGACGAGAAGCGCCACGCAAAGTTCAAAGACTTGGTGATAAAGTAAATTGGTGGATTCGGAATGCATGTTCTTTTCAGGCAGATCGAAACCTCAGGCAAAAGTTCGTGCAACGAGTGAAATACAATCCATAATGCAATTAGACCTCGAAGGTGTAAAGGCTGTAGTGTTTGATGTTGACGGCACGATATTCGACAAGTCGAAACTGCCACTGCATCTGGTGTTGGCCGAGCCATTTTATATGTTTATGCTCAACAACGAGCGCAAAGCGCGGAGGACTCTGGCTGGTGTATGGTTTGGAGACGAACGTACCTACTACGAGACTCTTTACGGCAAGGTGGCTATAATGAGCCATGTGTCGTCGAAAAGGGTGAAATGGTGGTACGAGCACCGTTACATGCCGTCTATGATACGCGTGTTGAAACGTTATTACAAGTTGAATCCATGGGTGTCTGAGCTGTTGCCTCAATTGCGGAGGCAGGGGTTGAAGGTGGCTTTGTATTCAGACTATGGCTGTGTGGAAGAACGTCTTGCTGCCTTGGGATTCGATACAGCGTGGGCCGATTTTGTGACCGATGCACCTTGTATGGGAGGGCTTAAACCATGCAAAGAGTCGCTTTTGGCTCTTTGTGGACAATTGGGTGTAAATCCTTCGGAGACGCTTATGGTTGGCGACCGCGACGATACTGACGGCGAGTCGGCTCGTAGATGCGGTATGAAATTCAAGTTGGTGAAATAACCAATAGTTTATAATAGTAAAAAACGCCGTCGGATTCCGACGGCGTTTTTACTATTGCTTGTTTTGTATTATTTCAATATGAGCTTATTCGCAATATGGCTCTCAGGGGTCTCAATCGAAACTATGTATGTGCCACGTTGCAGTGCGGATGTGTCGATGGTGGTGGACTGACCTTGCATCTGCTGTTTTACCACGGTTCGTCCGAGAATGTCGGTGATTGTGACTGTTGCATCGACGGGAGCTTGTGTGGTGATCATGACTTTGCTGCTGGCTGGATTTGGTGCAATTGAGAAGTCTGTGTTGTTGGTCGCTACAGTGATGCCCAATTCTGGATCTAATGGGTCGGCTTGGGCAAATTTGCCGATGGAGTATTCATCGCCGTGGTAGCGGCAGTAGAGTCTGAAGTAAAGTGTTTGCGGTACTTGTCCGCGCGGAACATTGTAATGAGTGCTGTATTCGCTTCCGTAGTAAACCACTCGGTCTCCGTTGCCAATAACGTCTCCGATTGAATAATCGCCGTATGGGGTTTCAAAGTCGCGGTCCTCCGATGCAACCAGGAGCATTTGGCAAGGTTCGCTGACGGTCCAGTCGAGCGAAACCTCACGGTATGAAGTGTATGCGGCATTGAGCGTGCGTGGATGTGGGTGGAAATACTCATAAGGAATAGCCATATCGGTAATGCCTTCAGAATAGTCGTCGTAGTGGGTGCGGCAGAAAAACTTGAAATACATGGTGTCAGGGGTTTGTCCTTCTGGCAGTATGTAGTTCTGTCTGAATGAGTCTTCGCCGTAGTACAACACTATGTCGCCGTTTTCAGTCTGGTCGCCTGTGGCGTAATCGCCGTATGGCGTGTCAAATTGGTCGTCTGGCGACATAAGGACAAGCATTCGGCAGGGTTCCGATGCTTGCCATGTAACATTGATGTTGAACTCTGAAGTGTATTTGGCTGTTAGGGATTGGGGTTGAGGATGGAAATATTCGTAGGGTATAGCCATGGCCGTTGGTCCAGGTAAGAAGGTAGTGCTGTCGATTTGACAGAATATCTTGAAATACAGATTATGGGGCGTTTGTGATGAGTCAAGTGTGAATCGGCATGTGTTGGATTGGTATCCACAATAGGCTACTATGTTCCCATTGGAGAGTGTGTCTCCGGTGTTATAGGTTGTGTCTGGAGTGGCGAAGTTGTCGGGTGTGTCTGAGACGAGCACCAGCATAGGGTAGTTCCCAATGGCTTCCCATCGGGCGGTGGCTGTGTATTCGGTAGTATAATGTGCTTCAAGGTATGTTGGGTTCATTGGAACCGCTTCAATGTAATGGAAGAAAATTGAGCTGTCAGCCTGACTTTCGGTGATTCCGAAAAGAGGTGTGTTGTTTGGCTGTCCTGACCACGGACGTAGCCATGGGGTACTGTTGTCTGTGAGCGAATCGCGACGCAGGTTGCCGGGGTATGTGGTTCCTCCTCCGCTGATGCTTCCGTATGACGAGGGGGTGGAGTTTGGATATTGTAAGGTGCTTTGTGCCGAGACTATATATAGTTGTTGCGGGTGTCTCGAATTTGACACCGAGCTGCCGTTGGCACTGGGATGGATATGGTAAACCACAAGTCCGTGACCTGGTATGGAGCGGTCAAAACCGGTCTTCTGGCGGTTCTCGAGCAGGAAGAAATCTCCGTTGGTAGATGTGTTTATACGGTAAACCTCATGGCGTTTTTGTGCTTGTTCGATGCGTACGTCTTGTGGGTTTGTAAGTTCCGTTACCGAGGTCCAGTGGTAGATATATGCGCAGGTGTAGGCTCCGTGTCTCGCTGGTGAACGTCCGTTTTCGTTCCAGGAACCTCCTGACATGATGTCCCAGTTTCCGAGGCCGTTAAACTCTCCGCCGCTGCCAGAGTAGTCTGTGTCATAATAGTCGGGGGCTCCAAAAACATGCCCTAATTCGTGGCAGATGACACCGATTCTGGTGATGGTTGAGGTGAGTCCTACCGTTGAACCGCTTAATTCTGGCGAGCAGGAATAGCGACCAAACGTGATGCCGTCGTAGGTGGGTGCGTTCCACACATACCATGCGTGTGACCAGATTCTGTCGGCACCTCCGCCGGCTTCCTCTCCTTCGCCTGCAAAGATTATGTGCATACCATCTACTACTCCGTCGTTGTCGTTGTCGTATTCAGAAAAATCGGCGAGCCCCTCTATTTTTTCAGCAACCTCGGTGCCGAATGAATAGCTGCCGGAACTGTCGTCGCTGCCGTAGTAGGCCATGGTATGGTCTCCGGTAATGGGGCCTAATACATCGACATGAAGTTCAAACTGTCCGTTTGATGCTGCGTAGTAGTAGTCGTAAACGCTGCCACGTGCATTGTTCTCGGTGTAGTTGTGCTGGTTGAAAAGTGCGAGAAATTCCGACTTGCGGTGGCTGAGCTGACAGTCGGGGGTCTGGAATAGCACCACAAGGGCTTTTTTGACCCCTGTGAGGGACTTGCGTCTGCTTGACTTTGTATTGTCCTGAGGTACTATTCGGTTCCAAATGGCGAGGTAGTTGTCCACTTGTTGCTGGCTGTATCGCAGTTTCTTTTGCGTGGTTTTCAGCATCATCGTTGCTTCAATCGGGCGTTGGTCTATGTTCGTGGCGCGTAGCTCCGACGGAACCATGTCCCCCTCAGCGTTCTGCACCGCATAGCAGAGGAATCCTTCGTTGTCATATAGCAGCGAATAGCCGTCCTCTGTCTCTGCCCAGTGTACCTTTTCGTCGCCGCGCAGGTAGATGTTAAGTTTCGAGCCGTCGGGCTGGCTGAAATTCACAAGTCCTGGATAGGCTGGAACGGCCATGGCCGTGAGCGACAAAACTACGAATGACAATATTAATGTTATGTGTTTCATAGGGATAGTGTTTGTAGTTGAAAAACCGAAGTGATTGACAATATATAAGTCATACTTGCAAATGAGGGTGCAAATTTACATTTTAAATTTCATTTAGATATAAATAAGTACAAGTTTTGTGGCAATAAATTGCAAAAGTGGCGTTTTTTAATCCTAAAAAATAATAAACAAAAAAAATGGTGTATCTTTGCAATTTATAAAAACGGCAACGGTTCTATCGCCGGTCGCTTTTGGCGACGGGAGGAAAGTCCGGGCAACAGAGAGCCGCCATACTTCCTAACGGGAAGGGGCGCGTTCCGCAAGGAACGTGTCACAGAGAGTGCCGCAGAAAACTATACCGCCGTCTTTCGGGACGGTAAGGGTGAAAACGCGAGGTAAGAGCTCACGTCGGTGGCAGTGATGCCACTGGGGGTAAACCTTATGGGTTGAAAGACCAAATATACCGGCAATTAAGGGTTGGCTCGCCCGCTGCCGAGGGGTAGGTCGATAGAGGCGGTCGGCGACGGCCGTCGTAGATAAATGATAGAAGGCCGACAGCTGTCGGTTACAGAACCCGGCTTACAAGTTGCCGTTTTTATTTTAAAAGTGATGTGTAGCAGTGTATTGACTAATGTAAGTATTTTTTTTTGAACCTTAAAACATTACCTCTCCTTATATATGCGTAAACCATTTATATTCATAGTGTCTGTAGTTGCCTTGCTCGTCGTCTCGTGCAGGCAGGAAAACTATCTGGCCGAGGAGTCCCGCTCGATGATGCTTTACCAGAAGAATCATACCGACGGTAATCTCTTGGCTTTGGCCAAGGCGCAGGGCGAGACTATTGCCAAGAACGCAAAAGAGAAAAAAAAGCAGCCAGGTCAATGTGCCGACTATGCGGTCTGTCTTGCTAAACTGGGACTTCAGGAAGAGGCCAACCGTTGGTTCAATAAGGAGCGTGCCTCCTTCCCGGCGTCTAAAAAGTTTGTCGATGCCATGAAAGCCAAATATGTGGGCTCATTCGCTTCCGATACGCTGTCGCTGCCGTCATCCGACAAACCTGACGAGAACCTGCTCGCCTCCTTTATGTTCAATGATGCCGATGAGACTCTTGAGCCGGTGCTCCCTGATGTATCTGACGAATTTGCCGATGACCCCGCTTCGATAGAGGTGGATGTGAATCAGAACCCGGAAATGTCTGAAAAAGAGGTGGCGGCTCTCGAACGTGGCAAGCGGGCTCAAACCGAGGAGGAAAAGAACATGAGTGCAGAGGAACGTGCCAAGGCCAAGAAGCAGGCTGCCAAGGAAAAAGAAAAAGCAAAGAAGAAAGCTCAGAAAGAGAAGGAAAAGGCTAAGAAACAGGCTCAGAAAGAAAAAGAACAAGCCAAGAAACTGGAAAAACAACAAAAAGAGGCGGCCAAGAAACAGGCTCAGATGGAGAAAGAAGCCGCCCGGAAACTGGCCGCCAAAGAAAAAGAGGAAGCTCGCAAAAAAGCAGCCGAGGAGAAAGAGCGTGCCCGCGAGCAACAGGCTCTCCAGCGTGAGCAGGAGCGGGCTCGTGCCGCTGAGGAACGTCAGCGCCAACGCGAGGAGGCAAAGGCTCAGCGCGACCGCGAGCGTGCCGGGCAAATCCGTCAGTCAGGTTCTTCCTCCAATGATTAAAACAACGAGGACTGAGAATGATTTTTTAACTTAGAATTACATTTTCCAAATGCGTAATATATCATTAGTCATAGTTTTAGCTTCCGTTGCGTTGTTCTCGTGCAAAGGACCGCAGAAAGCTGTGTCGTATAACGAACTCTACAGCGAGAAACCTCTCACGATTTATGTGGCTCCTGTCAATGACAATGCCGAGCGGCGCGTGGTGAAATACCCAGGCGACACAAAATACAACAATGAAATCGACCTCGCGGCGAAATATATGTATCAAACCGCGCAGAAACCCATCGCACGGCTTGGCTACTATGTCATTGGCCCAACCGCCTCTATGCAGATCGCCGCCGACGAGACTCGTACATCTGACAAGATGATGACGGGCGACCTGAAAATGTACAAGCGCGACTATGGCATCGATGCCATTCTTTTCCCCTCCATCCACAAATGGGCTCAAGAAAAGGACGAGTGGATTGTCTATGTCGAATATGTGCTTGTTTCAACCACATCTAACTCAGAGTTGATGCATTTGTGGGTCAGGGGCAGCAAACTGGTTCAGCTCAATTTCAAGGGCGAGCCGCAGATAAGCAAGTTCGATGCCGAGTTCGCCGCTGGAATGGAGCTCAGCAATGCTTCGGCACAGAGGTGCTTCCTGCTTGAGCAGGTGAACGACTATGTATTGCGCAACCTGCCCACCAGCTCCGACCGTCGCCAGTTTGAGGAAGACCGCTACTTCAAGGCCCACCCATCCTATTTCTCCTACTATTTCAGCGAGGACGGCACTATCCAGATTGATAAAATCACGATGGAACAGTACGAGCAGGAGTGCTTCGTGACCGAGTAGATGAACACCATCGAAACTATCCTGAGTCCGGCACTTTTCTCCGGCCGTACCACGGCTGCGGGACATACCACCGTGGCCATCGACATCTTGCGGGCCACCAGCTCTATATGCGCCGCTTTTGCAGCTGGTGCCGACGAGGTGGTTCCGCTTGAAAGCCTCGATGAACTTGAAATCTACAGAGAAAAAGGCTACACTCTCGCTGCCGAGCGTGGCGGAAAGAAAATTGGCGATGCCCAGTGCGGCAACTCGCCTACAGAGTATCGCACCATGAATCTCGCAGGCAAACGGCTGGCCTATAGTACTACCAACGGCACTGTGGCCATTCTTCGCGCTGCTGAGGCGGGGCATACGCTGATTGGCTGCTTCTCAAATCTTTCGGCGCTATTCGAAAGACTGCAAGGGGAGGGGCGCGACGTTGTCCTCCTCTGTAGCGGATGGATTGGCAGTGCGAGTATGGAAGACTCGCTTTTCTGTGGTGCTTTGTCTGAAAAGCTCATGTCGTCAGGCTTGTTCGAGCCTTGCGACGATGCCACGGTTATGGCCATTCGGCTGTGGCGGTTGGCAGCAGGCAATCCCTATGATTTCTGTTCCGTGGCCACTCATGTCCATCGTCTTCAATCTATGGGCTACGACCGCGACGTACGTTTCTCCCTGCAAGCAGACACCTGCCGTGTGGTGCCGCAGGTGGTGAAGTCTGATAACTGTTACTCCATACGGATTTGAAGTCTTCATTGTTCATACTGACGTTGCTTTTGGCAGGTTTGCCTCTCTTGCAGGCTCAAGATACTGTGGCAGTGGCTTCCGACACGGCATCTATACCTGAAACTTTGGCAATTGTCGATACTACCGCCTCCGCCGACTCTCTCCAGGTCAAAAAAGAGTGCCGGTTTGTGAGGGATTGGAAACGTCCATGCCCTGGTGGTGAGGTACACCGTTTTCGTGCCACCACGCTCATTGCACCTACTCTGATGTTTGCCACTGGTGCGTCGATAGCCTTCAACCCATACCTGAAACGTCATGTCGATATGGAAGTGACTGATGTAATGTACACCCGTCCCACACCGCGCATACGGGTAGAGGACTATGTCCAGTACACTCCTGCTGTGGCTCCATACGTGCTGAACCTTTGTGGTTTGAAAGGACAGCACGGCTATCGCGACCTGCTTAATCTCACCGCTGCCTCTTATCTTTTCTCCGTCTCTATGTTGTGGCCTATAAAATACACCGTCGGGGTGGAACGGCCCAACAGCCACAACAAATTCAGTTTCCCGTCGGGCCACACCGTGACGGCCTTCACGGGTGCCGAGATTCTGCGGCGCGAGTATCGCGAATATCCGTTTGTGGGCATCTGCGGCTATGCCGTCGCAGCTACCGTTGGTGCGTTGCGCATCTACCACGGCTACCATTGGTTCAGCGATGTGCTGGCCGGTGCCGCCATTGGTATCCTCGGAACAAGCATAGCCTATTGGTTGGCTCCTTACCTGCGTTTTTAATTCCAAAACATCAACTCTCAATTTTGAGCCCCATTGCATATATAGAGTCTCCCTTTCAAGAAAAATTCGGCATACCGAGGCAGTCTGGCATGACTTCTGTCGTGTGCCGTGTGGTGTTCTATCCCGAATACCGCAGTGTCGATGCGGTGCGTGGTTTGGATGGCTTCGAATATGTATGGCTGCTTTGGAAGTTCGACACCGATGGCGTTTGGCATCCCACAGTGCGGCCTCCGCGACTGGGAGGAAACAAACGTGTAGGGGTGTTCGCCTCTCGCAGCCCGTTCAGGCCCAATCCTATTGGGTTGTCGTCTCTAAGGCTTCTTCGTGTGGCTCTGGATGAGGCAGACGGCCCTGTCTTGTATGTGGAGGGGGCGGATTTGCGCAACCATACCGAGATTTTCGACATCAAACCCTACATTCCCTATGCCGACTGCCATCCTTCGGCTCGCAGCGGTTTCGCCGACGTCCCGGCAGACAGGCGTCTTGAAGTGTCGTTCGATGAAAAACTGCATTTGTCTGCCGAACTGAAAAAAGAGCTTTCCCAGGTGCTTGAACTGGATCCGCGTCCGCGCTATCAGCAAGATTCCGACCGCATTTATGGCCTGGCCTATGCTGGCTGCGAGGTGAAATTCTCGGTCGAGGGCGACAGACTGACCGTGCTGGATATAAACTCTCAGAATAGCGGGCCGACGTTATAGCGAAGTCGGGCAATCCCGCCGTTGCCCCAAAATCATATCATTCCGTACATAGCCCGCTGGATGAACAGGTTCAGCGGCACGCTGGCGCGGAACACTTCTACTACGCGGTCGAGCAGCTCGTCGCTGGCAATGTACTTGCTCGGCATGGCGTAGGAGGTGCAGTAGTCCTTGTATTTCAGCAGGTCGGCGTCGGGCCAGTCGGCTGGAAATCCCTTGGGCACTCGAGTCAGTTTCTTGACGGTGAAGAACTTGCTGCCGAAAAACTGCTTGTAGTTTTTCTCCGACATTATGGCCTTGAATTCGTCGATGTTGTAGAATATCTCCTGTCTTATGGCGAAAAGTGCTTCGGGCGATGGCATGAATATGCCGCCTCCCAGCGAGCAGTTGCCGTGCAGGCCGTAGTCCTCCTGTCCGAGTTGCAGGTAGTAGCCCGGTACTCCCATGTTTTTCTTTCCTCCGGTGGGCAGAAAGCAGGCTATGTGTGTCTTGTATGGCCGTTTGTCTTGCGAGAAACGCACGTCGCGGTAGATTCGGTACATGCATTTCTTGGCTGTCAGGTTGACCAGCGATGGGTCGAGCTTGACCATTTCGTCAATCAACGCCTGGGTGAACACCTCGAAGTCGGCGCGTATGGCCAGCCAGCGCTCTTTGTTGGCGTTAAACCATTCGCGGTTGTTGTTGACGAGAAGCTCGTCAAAGAAAGGAAGCGTGTCGGGATTGAGATGCATTTGTGGAAGGCTGTTGATATGTTGATACGTTGATATGTTAATATGTTGATATGTTTAAGGTTTTAAAAGTTTAAAGGGTTCGAGTTTCATTTGTCAATCCACAATTCACAATTCACAATTCACAACTTCACAATCCACAATTCACAATTCACAATTCACAATTCACAATTCACAATTCACAATTCACAAAATTACCTCGCCCTATGCAGGCACGCACCTAATCACCACAGCCAGGCGTTCAAGTTTAGGGTACTTTCAATCGCTTCTTCGTCATCCATGCCAGGGAAGAAGTTGATGCCAGTGGTCGATTCCACTTCGTCGATGGTGATAGCGAAGGATTTTATGGGGGCCGAGGAATTCTCGTGGTCTATGATAAGAGCTATACCCATTTTGCGGGTGGGTGCGTAAATAACTTTGTAGAAGCATCGGGGGATGCTTATCCGGTTTTGTTGTCCTATGTAGGGTAGTCCCTCTTCGAGCACGGGGCCGGTCACTATGTATAGGCTGTCGTATGCAGTTGCCCATCGGCGCACCAGTTTTTCGGCTCGCTGCCAGATGCCGTCGTTGAACTCACTCGTTTGTGGTGATATGTTGCTCATAAGGAAGCTTTCGCGCATTGCCTGTACGCTCCATTTCATATCGGCTGCCGGAGCCAGATGTCCGCGCGTGTAGCCGCTGTTGCTGTAGTCGCTGGGCAGGGCGCTGCCTGTGGCAACAGTGGTGTCGGGGAAGAATCGGTCGTTGCCCTTGCGCGGCACATCGCCGGTCAAGCGCTCTCGAGTCAGTACGTATGCCACCCACCGTGCCTGCTCGTGTTCTTCGTCGTAGGCAAGCGTGTATCCCGGATGCCTCACTATCTGACAGTCGCTGCCTGCCGTGTCGGGTAGCCACGTCTGTGCACATGCTGTTTGAATCTGCAGCGTGATCAGAATGAGCATGAATGTATAAAAGTGTTTCATGGTGCAAAGATAGACATTTTATCGGGATTGTTCGAAAACGTTTTTCCATCCGCAAGTGTTTTCATGTTTAGGAACTGTTTTGATTTACTTTAAGAAAAACATTGAATTAAATCAAAACAGTTTCTTAATCCGGATTATTGATTTTATTTTCTTAAATTTGCTGATTGTAATGAATGATATGCTTTGGCGTAACTTGTTGATACATCATTGTTTTGGTTCGTTTTTGGCTGTTTGTTATAAATTTTGCTCGTCATGAAAAAAATAATTGCATCCATCATCCTTGTAATAATCATGCTTTCCGGCGCGATGGCGCAGAACGAAAACATCCGTCCCGGCAGTTTTGACTATATAGGTGCGTCGTACAAGACTTTCTCGGTGTCGGACACGAAGAAGGTTCAATTTTCGCGAGGGAACCTGCAGTACAACGCGGCGCAGGACCAGTGGCGATTCGCCCCGAGGCAGTACACGACCGTGTGTGCGGGCAACGCGAACGCTGCGGCCGACTACGACGGGTGGATAGACCTCTTCGGCTGGGGCACGAGCGGCTGGAACAGCGGAGCTGTGGAGTACCAGCCCTGGAGCACGAGCACTACAAACACGGACTATGTGCCGGGCGGCGACGGGCTTAACGACCTCGCGGGCGACTATGCCAACGCCGACTGGGGGGTGTATAACAAAATCTCGAACGGCGGCAACGGCAAAGGGATGTGGCGGACGCTGACAAATTCAGAGTGGAGATATCTCTTGTGCCATGGAATCAGCCCAGCGGTGCGGCGCAACAAAAAAGGGCTGGGCACCCTGGGTGGAATATATACGGGGATGATAATACTGCCGGACGAGTGGGAGCTTCCGAGCGGACTCAGTTTTACACCGGGAGAAGACAACGAATTCCAGACAAACACCTACAGTTTCAACGAGTGGAGCCGTATGGAAGCGGCAGGAGCGGTGTTTCTGCCGTGTGGCGGCAATCGCAGCACGTCACAAGGGCTGACAGGCGCTTTTGAGAATGGCAATTACTGGAGCTCATCCTGCTATGGTTCGGGCAATACCCATGCAATCCAAGTCAGGTTTGCGCGAAACATATCGGGGCGTATTTCTTGTGATGTACCCGGCTGCACCCGCTCATGCGCGAATTCGGTGCGTCTGGTGCGCGACGAGCGCTCGGCGAGGGAGGCGTTTGACGAGAGCGGTGCGTCGTACAAGACTTTCTCGGTGTCGGAGAACGCTGCGGTGCGCTTCTCGAAAGGCAACCTGCAGTACAACGCGGCGCAGGACACTTGGCGGTTTGCCGCGAGGCAGTATCTGTCTCTCGGGGCGGCAAACGCGAATGCCGCGGCTGACTACAACGGATGGATTGACCTATTCGGATGGGGCACGAGCGGATGGAACAGCTGCGTCAACGCCTACCAACCGTGGAGCACAAGTACAACACTTGGTGATTACCTCAATGATACCATGGACCTCACGGGTGATTATGTCAAGTCTGACTGGGGCATAAACAACAAAATCAACAACGGAGGGGACCAGAAAGGCAAGTGGCGAACGCTGACAGGGGACGAGTGGAGATACCTGATTGGGGATAATGCGGCGCGCAGCGGCAAGTGGGGCTACGCGACGATAAACAGCAAATATCATGGAGTGGTGCTGCTACCTGACGAGTGGAGTTTGCCGAGTGGCTTGTCATTCACGCCAGGCGCCGGTAATGTGTACAGCACCAACATCTACACTCTTGACGATTGGAAGCGGATGGAGTCTGCCGGAGCGATATTCCTGCCAGCCGGAGGACAGCGCAGTGGGACGACGGTAACGACACAGGATTCTTATAATCATCAGTCGATAGGTTACTATTGGTCGAGTTGGTCGGGCAAACATAGCACCGATGGGGGGAGTGCGACGAATGATGCGCTTTATATGGGTATCAACGATGGCAACGTGTTTGTGCAGGACGAGAACCGCTACATAGGGAACTCGGTGCGACTGGTGTGGAACGACTTGGAGGTGGACACGTCGAACACTGGGTGCAGCAACAGCGAGCCACAGACTTCGGGCGAGTGGATAGACATGGGCTTGCCGAGCGGCACACAGTGGTACAGCGTGAACATCGGAGCCTCGGCACCGGAGGAATATGGCTCGTACTTTGCCTGGGGCGAGACGACTACGAAGGGGAACTACACGTGGGACACATACAGATACGGAACAAGCGCAAACACCTTGACGAAATACTGCAACGATGCGAGCAGTGGACTTGACGGATTTACGGACACGCTGACTGTTCTTGTGGACGGTGACGACGCAGCGAGAGCCGCCCTGGGCAGCGAGAGCCACATGCCGACCGAAGCGGAGTGGCAGGAATTGATAGACAACTGCGCAGGTGTATGGACGACACAGAACGGGGTGAACGGCTGGAAATTCACCAGCAACGCCAACGGCAATTCGCTGTTCCTGCCTGCTGCCACCTTCATGGCCGGCAGTTCGCTTGGCAATCTCGGCCTCGGCGGCGATTATTGGTCGTCGTCGCTCAGTACGGACAACCCGGGTGTCTCGATGTACTTTGGTTTCGCTTCGGACGGTTCGTCCATTACTACCGCCGGTCGCCAGACCGGATTTTCTGTCAGGGCGGTGAAGAGCGGGACTCCGACGACATCGGGTGCGTTTGATGCGGATGGGGCTTCGGTGAAGACTTTCTCGGTGTCGGAGTCTTCGACGGTGAACTTCTCGAAAGGCAACCTGCAGTACAACGCGGCGCAGGACACTTGGCGGTTTGCCGAGAACCAGTGGGATACGATTGGTGCTGCCAACAACAATATTTCTTCAAGTTACAACGGCTGGATAGACATGTTTGGCTGGGGAACGAGCGGATGGAACAGCGGAGCGAATGAGTACCAGCCCTGGGCAACGAGCACAACGTATGCGGATTATTATCCCGGCGGCAGTTATGAGAACAGTTTGACAGGAGCGTATGCCAACGCCGACTGGGGTGTGTATAACGCCATAAGCAACGGCGGAAACCAGGCAGGTATGTGGCGCACGATGACGAAGGACGAGTGGGAGTATCTGCTGAACACGAGAGCAGCTTCCACGGTTAGTGGCATAGAGAACGCCAGATTTACAAAAGCGACTGTAGGCGGTGTGTCAGGAGTGATAATACTTCCCGACAGCTTCACGCTGCCTGCGGGGGTTGGTGAACTTGTGAATATTAACAATCCAGATGTCGATTATACAGGCAATACGTACACTACAGAGCAATGGGCGGCACTGGAGACGGCCGGCGCTATATTCCTCCCTGCTGCGGGCTACCGCAACAGTCCGGGGGCGGAAGGCGTGGGTACGTACGGCCACTATTGGTCGAGTACGTACGGCAATGAGAACTACGCGTTCAGCAAGTACTTCAGCAACGATGGCCTGTACATGTACGGCGGCAATCGCGACGGCGGCCGGACGGTGCGTCTCGTTAAGGCTACTGAACAGGCGGGGACATCGGAGGCGTTTGATGCGGATGGGGCTTCGGTGAAGACTTTCTCGGTGTCGGCGTCTTCGACGGTGAACTTCTCAAAGGGCAACCTGCAGTACAACGCGGCGCAGGACACCTGGCGCTTCGCAGAGAATCAGTATGACTATGTCGGCAATGACAACAGCAATATTTCTTCGAGCTACGACGGTTGGATAGACCTCTTTGGCTGGGGAACGAGCGGATGGAACAGCGGGGCGAATGAATATCAGCCGTGGGCGTCGAGCACAACGGATGAGGATTATTATCCCGGCGGCAGTTGGGAGAACCACTTGACGGGAGCGTATGCCAACGCTGACTGGGGCGTGTATAACGCCATCAGCAACGGTGGCAACGCGGCTGGGATGTGGCGCACGTTGACACATGACGAGTGGGTCTATCTTATAGATACGAGGAGTGCTTCGACCGTTGGTGGCGTGGAGAATGCGAGGTATGCGAAGGCGACCGTGGGCGGAGTGGCTGGTGTGATAATACTTCCGGACGACTTTACCATGCCTGCGGGGGTAACAGAATTGGTGAATATCAATACGACGGATGCCGCTTATTCGGGTAATACATATACTACAGAGGATTGGGCGAATTTAGAGACGGCTGGCGCGATATTCTTGCCTGCTGCGGGCTACCGCAGCGGTGTGGTGCTCGACGTGGGTACGAGCGGCTGCTATTGGTCGAGTACGTACTACGATGAGGGCAACGCGTGGGGCATGAACTGCTACGGTGACATTCTCTTCGTGAACTACAACAATCGCAACGACGGCCAATCGGTCCGTCTCGTTAAGTACTGAACAGGCGGGGACATCGGAGGCGTTTGATGCGGATGGGGCATCGGTGAAGACTTTCTCGGTGTCGGCGAGTTCGACGGTGAACTTCTCGAAGGGCAACCTGCAGTACAACGCGGCGCAGGACACCTGGCGCTTCGCGGAGAACCAGTGGGATACGATTGGTGCTGCCAACGCCAATATTTCGGAAACATACGACGGCTGGATAGACCTCTTCGGCTGGGGTACCAGCGGATGGAACAGCGGGGCGAATGCCTATCAGCCCTGGGCGACGAGCACAACGGATAGAGATTATTATCCTGGCGGCAGTTATGAAAACAACCTGACAGGCGATTATGCCAACGCCGACTGGGGTGTGTATAACGCCATAAGCAACGGCGGCAACCAGGCTGGAATGTGGCGCACGTTGACAAAGGACGAATGGGAGTATCTGTTGAATACGAGAACTGCCTCCACGGTTGGCGGAACCGAGAACGCAAGGTATGCAAAAGCGAATGTAGGTGGTGTGTCAGGGGTGATAATACTTCCCGACAGCTTTACTAAGCCTGCGAGAGTAGAAATAGTGAATATTAACACATCGTTTGCCACTTTTAACGGCAATAGTTACACTACAGAACAGTGGGCGGCACTGGAGGCAGCTGGCGCGATATTCCTGCCTGTTGCGGGCTACCGCGTCGGTACGGGGGTGGGCAGTGTAGGTACGTTAGGCGGATATTGCTCGGGTACGTACTACAATGAGAACGGCGTGTGGACCGTGGGCTTCGACCGTTTCAGTCTCGACGTGAACGGCCACGTTCGCACCTACGGCTGGTCTGTACGCCTCGTTAAGGCTACTGAACAGGCGGGGACATCGGAGGCGTTTGACACGGATGGGGCGTCGCTGAAGACATTCTCGGTGTCGGCGAGTTCGACGGTGAACTTCTCGAAGGGCAACCTGCAGTACAACGCGGCGCAGGACACTTGGCGGTTTGCCGAGAACCAGTATGACTATGTCGGCAACGACAACAGCAATATTTCTTCGAGCTACAACGGCTGGATAGACCTCTTCGGCTGGGGGACGAGCGGATGGAACAGCGGGGCGAATGCATATCAACCTTGGTCGACGAGTATAACGAGCGAGGATTATTCGACGAACAACCTGACAGGAGCATACGCCAACGCCGACTGGGGAGTGTATAACGCCATAAGCAACGGCGGAAACCAGGCAGGGATGTGGCGTTCGATGACGAAGGACGAGTGGGAGTACCTTTTGAATACGAGGAATGCGTCAACGGTTGGAGGAACAGAGAACGCGAGGTACGCCAAAGCGACTGTAGGCGGTGTGTTAGGGGCGATAATCTTTCCTGACAGTTTTACGCTGCCAGCAGAAGTGGGTGAACCTGTGAATATTAACACAGCGTCTGCCGCTTTTGACGGCAATACATACACTACGGAGCAGTGGACGGAACTGGAGACGGCTGGCGCGATATTCCTGCCTGCTGCGGGCGACCGCGGCGGTACGGAGGTGAGCCGCGAAGGTACGCAAGGCGGCTATTGGTCGAGTACGCACGACGATGGACCCAACGCGTGGTTTATGTTCTTCCTCGATGGCTATTTCAGCGTGGAGAGCGGTGGTCACACCAACGGGTTCTCTGTCCGCCTCGTTAAGGGTTCTGAACAGGCGGGGACATCGGAGGCGTTTGACACGAACGGGGCTTCAGTGAAGACATTCTCGGTGTCGGCGTCTTCGACGGTGAACTTCTCGAAGGGCAACCTGCAGTACAACGCAGCGCAGGACACCTGGCGCTTCGCCGAGAACCAATATGACTATGTCGGCAACGACAACAGCAATGCTTCTTCGAGCTACAACGGGTGGATAGACATCTTCGGCTGGGGCACCAGCGGATGGAACAGCGGAGCGAATGCCTATCAGCCGTGGGCGACGAGTGAGACGGATGAAGATTATTATGTTGGGGGAAGCGGGACGAACAGCCTGACAGGAGCGTATGCCAACGCCGACTGGGGCGTGTATAACGCCATAAGTAACGGCGGAAACCAGGCAGGTATGTGGCGCACTATGACGAAGGACGAGTGGGATTATCTGTTGAATACGAGAACTGCCTCCACTGTTAGTGGAATAGCGAACGCACGATATGCCAAAGCGACCGTGGGTGGAGTGGCTGGTGTGATAATACTTCCTGACGACTTTACTATGCCTGCGGGGGTGACTGATTTGGTGAATGTTAATACGACGGCTGCCGATTATTCAGACAATACATATTCTACAGAGGATTGGGCAAAGTTAGAGGCGGCTGGTACTATATTCTTGCCTGCTGCGGGCGGCCGCAGCGGTACGGAGGTGTACTACGTGGGTTCGGAAGGCAACTATTGGTCGAGTACGTACTACGATGAGGACTACGCATGGTTCATGTTCTCCAACGATGACTATCTCCGCATGCGCAACGACCATCGCTACTACGGCCTCTCGGTCCGTCTGGTTATGGGTTCTGAGCAGGAGGCACCGGCGGGGGCGTTTGATGCGGATGGGGCTTCGTTGAAGACATTCTCGGTGTCGGCGTCTTCGACGGTGAACTTCTCGAAGGGCAACCTGCAGTACAACGCAGCGCAGGACACCTGGCGCTTCGCCGAGAACCAATATGACTATGTCGGCAACGACAACAGCAATGCTTCTTCAAGTTACAACGGCTGGATAGACCTCTTCGGCTGGGGGACGAGCGGATGGAACAGCGGGGCAAATGAATATCAGCCCTGGGCGACGAGCGCAACGAATTCCGATTATTATCCAGGCGGCAGTTATACGAACAACTTGACGGGAGCGTATGCCAACGCCGACTGGGGCGTGTATAACGCCATAAGTAACGGCGGTAACGCGGCTGGGATGTGGCGCACGATGACAAGTGATGAGTGGGTTTATCTGTTGAATACAAGAACAGCCTCCACGGTTGGTGGAATAGAGAATGCGAGGTATGCCAAGGCGACTGTAGGCGGAGTGGCAGGGTTGATAATACTTCCTGACAGCTTTACGCTTCCGACAGAAGTGGGTAATGTGGTTAATATCAACAATGAGGATGTCGATTATACAGGCAACATATACTCAACGGAGCAGTGGACGGCGATGGAGACAGCTGGTGCTGTATTCTTGCCTGCTGCGGGCAACTGCTACGGTACGGAGCTGGTCAACGTGGGTATCCTCGGCAGCTATTGGTCGAGTACGTACGACAATGAGAGCAACGCGTGGAGCATGAACTTCAGCGACGACAATTTCAGCGTGGGCCGCAACTATCGCTACTTCGGCCAATCGGTGCGCCTCGTTAAGGCTACTGAACAGGAGGCGCCGACGGGTGCGTTTGATGCGGATGGGGCGTCGCTGAAGACTTTCTCGGTGTCGGCGAGTTCGACGGTGAACTTCTCGAAGGGCAACCTGCAGTACAACGCGGCGCAGGACACTTGGCGGTTTGCGGAGAACCAGTATGACTATGTAGGCGAGGACAACAGCAATGCTTCTTCGAGCTACAACGGGTGGATAGACCTCTTCGGATGGGGGACAAGTGGCTGGAACAGCGGAGCGAATGCCTATCAGCCGTGGGCGACGAGCACAACGAATTCTGATTATTCTGGCGGAAGTTATACGAACAGCTTGACAGGCGAGTATGCCAACGCCGACTGGGGAGTGTATAACGCCATAAGCAACGGTGGAAACGCGGCAGGTATGTGGCGCACTATGACGAAGGACGAGTGGGATTATCTGTTGAATACGAGAACTGCCTCCACGGTTTGTGGCGTAGCGAATGCGAGGTATGCCAAGGTGACTGTAGGCGGAGTGGCAGGGTTGATAATCTTTCCTGACAGCTTTACGATGCCAGCAGGGATAAATGATATGGTTTGTATCAATGCTTCGGATGCCGAGTTTGAATGCAATCCATACTACACTACAGAGCAGTGGACGGCGATGGAGACAGCTGGTGCTGTATTCTTGCCTGCTGCGGGCAGCCGCCACGGTACGGAGCTGACCTACCCGGGTGCGGACGGAATCTATTGGTCGAGTACGTACCTCAATGAGGACCGCGCGTGGATCATGCACTTCTACGAAGTTGACCTTGGCGTGGACGGCGACTATCGCCTCGAGGGCCACTCGGTGCGCCTCGTTAAGGCTACTGAACAGGCGGGGACATCGGAGGCGTTTGATGCGGATGGGGCTTCGGTGAAGACTTTCTCGGTGTCGGCGAGTTCGACGGTGAACTTCTCGAAGGGCAACCTGCAGTACAACGCGGCGCAGGACACCTGGCGCTTCGCGGAGAACCAGTGGGATACGATTGGTGCTGCCA
>Ga0310696_10000119_pt1 | contig 133871 bp, 98 predicted proteins | sample AusTroGonzalo_MG_4_FD_203885 | JGI IMG/M metagenome (GOLD analysis project Ga0310696, IMG submission 203885) | Bovine rumen microbial communities from tropical cattle in Woodstock, Queensland, Australia - Gonzalo_02 (v2) (version 2) | ecosystem: Host-associated > Mammals > Digestive system >...
CGTGTCAGGCTTAGTTCAGTGTGTCAATCCCATACGGTGGAGGGGTGAAGAGCCCGTCCTTCCGAAAAGAGATTGCGGTGATTATAGCGTCGGGGCACACCTCTTCCCATTCCGAACAGAGAAGTTAAGCCCGACCGCGCCGATGGTACTGCCCTACAGGTGGGAGAGTAGGTCGTCGCCCAATACCATAGCCCTGTCATTACTGGCAGGGCTTTTTTATTTTAAATCCCGAGAGACGCTTCGCGTCCCGCGGGATCCCCGACCCGCCAGAGCACGCAATCCCCGACCCGCCAGGGCACGCATTTCCGTAGGGGGCGAATAATCATTCGCCCCTACAATCCATGGTATTCACCCTATATTCCACCATTTTATCCCCTCTTTCACATCTCCCCGAGAATTAAATATACCATATCTTAATCAAATACGCAGCCGATTTTTGAATCCTCGGCGCGATATTGATAAACACCTGTAAATCAATCGATTGCAATTTTTGTAAATTTGCTCCAGTTGACCCATGGGTAACGGGTAAGTGCCTGTTTTAAGCGATTGCGCAGACTTCAAACACCCTATTCTAACTTGCTTTTTATCCATTTATTGCGACTTTTTTCCAAAATCGACAACAAAAAAAATGGTATAATCTGTAACTTTTGTCCGCGATTCAAGTATAACTTATTGACTTACAATAGACTTTCATATGTATAAGAAAAAATAAAAAAAAATCTCACAAAAGAAATATCGAAAGAAAAAAAATGTATTTTTGCAAGTTAATTATAAAGTGTATAGTGTATGATAGACTACGTAAGTATTCGAGACAAAATGTTAAGGAACCTGGAGGGGGCGAACCTTCCACGATCTGTTTTTTCGTCTTCAATAGATTTGAAATATAATAAATTAAATAAACAATAGTAATAATTAAAATCAAAACGATGAAAAAATTTATGATTTTTCTGCTAATGGCGTTCCTCTACTTGGGAACATGCCAGGCACGCAGCGAAGCATCCCATCCCAACGACGGGAAACTGAAGCTGCTCAGTTGGGTCACCCCAACGCCCTCAGAGTCGTTTTTGACGCGTAGCGATGCTGCTAACACCCTCTCAGGTGTTAACACCACCGTTTATTCGGTGGCTGTCGTAGGCGCTGAAACCGGCTGCGAGGGACAGAACATCATCTTGACCGCCGTTGTCGACGGGCCAGTGACCAGCACCTCCGCTCCCACCTATCAGTGGAAGTTGGATGGTGATGCGTCGCTTCTTCCCGGTGTGACTAACGCGTTGACCTATCAGTTCAAGCCTGAGGATATCCCCACGCTTGCTGATGGTCTTACTCATGAGTTCACCGTGGAAGTGAGTATGGCGGATTGCGAGAAGGCTGTCTCCCCCGTCCATCCTTTCACGATGATGAAATTCACGGTCGAGTTGACTGGTCCGGCCTACATCTGTGACACCAACGCTCTTTATGACTTGGTGGCTACTCTTGGTTCCGTCTCCGGTACACTGCCGACGGCTTACCAGTGGTACAAAGGTACTGATGCCGATCACGCAATTCTCTTTGCCACAACGACAGAAAACACAATTTCTGTTCCTGGTACTCAAGTGAATCAAGCTTGGATTGTCAAGGCTGTTTACGGTACTATGGAATGTATCCCTGCAGATACCAATGTTTTCAATGTTCCTAAACTTGAAATGAATAACGGAGGTATCACTCTTGCTCCTGACGCTTCTACCATTTGTGAAGGTGCTTCAGTTGCATTCACTGCTACGAACAATTATGCTCTTGCAACTACGATTACTGGATTTACTTTGGATCCGACTCCTACCTACGAATGGTATATCAATGGCCAGTTAGTTGCAACAACGAATTCTACTAACTATAGCGCTAACTTCGATCAGGCCGGCACATACACTGTTGCCGTTAAACCTGTTTATGACAACTATGATTGTACTGAGCTTACTCCCGGAACTGCAACGGTTACGGTTGTCGCTGCTCCCGCCTTGGCTATCACAGGCGACAATGTGATTTGCCCCGGCCAGACGACAAACACGATTACCGCTACGGACTGGGGTACGGGTGCTACTTATACGTGGACCGTTCCCGCAGGTGCGACTTCAAGCAACAACACCGCGAATGCAATTGTCGCTGGAGACTATACTGTAGTTGCTGAGATGCCTGCTGCAGATGGCGGTTGCGAGGCTACGGCCACTTTCACAGTTTATCAATTCGGCGGCGACCTCCAAATCAGCGCTACCGATTATCATGTTTGTCCTGGTGCGGTCGTTGCTCTGAACGGTAATTATGCCGGTTGGACTGATACGACCATCACTTATGAATGGACTGCTCTTGGTGCTGCCGCCGGAAGTATTGTTGGCAGTGCCACCGCTCCCACCACCACGGTGCAAATCCCGAACAATGCCAGTGGCACATTACAATATGCTGTCAAGGCAACGGCCGCCGGTGGTTGTAGCATTGTAGATACTCTTTATATTGTGGTTATGGACACGACCGCTGCAACGCTCACGGTTTCCACTCCTAGCCACGACACTTGCGTTGGTTCTCAAGTGATCGCTAAAGCCTCAGTTAATCCTGGTGGTTCTTATAGCGGTCTCTATGACTGGTTCTTGAACGGAATTCAGATTCCTGGCGAACATGCCGATTCTATCGTCATGAATATGAACCAGCCCGGAACCTACACGTTCTCTGCAACCCTCGCTAACACGGTTTGCAACGCTGCTCCCGCTCCGACTTCATCCGCAGCGGTGACCATTTACGGTTTAGAGGATGTGACTATCACGGGTAACAATGTGATTTGCACGGGCGACACTGCGAAATTGACCGCTACCTCCATTACGGGTGCCACTTATGCATGGTCAATTCCGGCAGGTGCTACTGATCCGGGCAATACCAACAAGATCAATACCGTTGTTCCTGGTACGTATGCAGTGGATGTCACTTCCCAATATGGTTGTGTCTCACATGCAGAGTTCAACGTCACACAACTTGGTGCTGACCTGCAACTCTATGCTTCTGAGATGACCGTTTGCCCCGGTACCACAGTGATCTTGAATGCTAACCTCGACGGTTACAACAACCATCAGGTTACTTATGAATGGTCCGATGGTCAGCACGGTTCCACGATTTCTGTCTCCCCGAGCGATACCACTACATATAAGGTGACCGCTACAGCAGACGGAAGCAACCTGTGCCAGATGATCGATTCCATTAAGATCAATGTGCTCAAAGCCGGTACGAGCCCGCTTACCGCCGTTGATGTGACGGTTCCTAGTACTGACACCTGCGTTGGTGCCACCATCGTTGCAGAGGCTACGCTCACGACCGGACTTTATGTGACTTGGTATCTGAACGGTGTTGAAGTTCCTGGTCAGAATCTGACGACCCTTAACTTGAATGTGTTCGAGCCGGGTGTCTATCAGATTTCTGCTAAACCTTATGATGATGTTTGTGGTTTTGATACCGCAAAACCTGCATCCAAGACGATAACCGTTCATGCAGCACCTGAGGTTGTCATTTCTGGCAACAATCAGATTTGCGCCGGTTCTTCTTCCGAGTTGACCGCAACGGTTGTTCCTTCAGGAGCTACCTATGAATATGAATGGATAGTGCCTGCCGGTGCTTCTTCCTCTGTTACCCCTACGGCAACTGCAAATATGCCGGGTGTCTATACCGTTCTCGTGACGAACACCACTTCCGGTTGTGTTAGTGAGGCTGAGTTTACCGTTTATCAAATCGGTGCAGACCTTCAAGTTACTGCCGACAAGATGGAGATGTGCTTGGGCGACATGGTTGTCTTGAATGCTAATCTCGACGGTTTCGACAGCGTTGTGACTTACGAATGGACTGGTGATGGTCTTAATGCGACCACCGGTTCTACCGTGAGCGCTGTTCCGACTACCCCTGGTAATCCTATAAAATATGTTGTTACTGCTACTTCTGGTGCTTGCTCTGTGATTGATAGTGTTCTCATCAATGTTATTCAAGGTGCTACAGTTGCAACGACCGTTACCGCAGAAACCACTGTTTGTCAGGGTGATCAGGCCACTCTGAAGGTGACCTCTCCTACCTCAAGCCATTATATTTGGTACATGAACGGTGTTGAGATTCCTGGTGAGAACCTTGATTCTATTACGGTTAACATGAACGAGGCCGGCACATTCAATTTCGCAGCCAAGGCTGACACGACTGGATGTGTTGTTGCCACCGTTTCTGCTCCTGTTGCAGTGACTGTTATTGCAACGCCCGTTATTTCTCTTGTTGGTAACAATGTTATCTGCAACGGCGACACTGCAAAGGTTACGGCTTCTGTCACGAATAGCACTGCTACATATAAATTCAGATGGAGCAACGCCAGCGCTGACAATGCTGTTCTGTCTGCTACGACCAACGGCATTTACACGGTTACAGCTACTCTCGATGCTGCTCCGAATTGCGCTGCTACTGCCTCTATCGAAGTTACTACCTTCGGCGGCGATCTGCAGTTGACCGCTTCCGATGTTGACATTTGCGATGGTCAATTCATCACGTTGAATGCCAACCTTGACGGTATGAATAATGAGAACATTGTTTATACCTGGACGGCTACTCCCGCCGGTGCTACTCTGCCGAGTGCTTCCACGATTGTTGACACTCCGCATGTTAACACCAAGTATGTTGTGACTGCTTCTGCTGGCAACTGCGAGATGAAAGACTCCATTAATATCAATGTTACTCCTGTCATCAATGTGACTACAGTTCTTACGGCTCTTGATACTATCTGTGCTGGTAATCAGATTACCATCACGGCTACGGCTTCTCCTGCAGCTGAACAATTCATTTGGTACATGAATGGTATTGAGATTCCTGGTGAGAACCAACCCTCTATTGTTATGACGATGAACCAAGCCGGTATGTACACTTTCGCCGCTATGGCACATGTCGATGGTTGTAACACCGCTACGGTTTCTAAGAATGACACTTTGATTGTCCTGCCGACTCCGGTAGTCACGCTCTCTGGTGATCATTACTATACTACTGACGCTACTACAGCTTCTATCGTTGCTTCTGTTTATCCTGCCGGTAACTACGACTACGAGTGGAGCAATGGTGAAAACCGCAGCAAAGCTGAACACGATACTCTCGTTGTCGGTACTCCTGGCGGTTATGGCGTTTACACTGTGACTGTTACTTCTGAGAAAGGTTGTGTTGTGGTTTCTGAACCCTTCACAGTCGGTTCAGTTGTTGACCTCCAGGCTCATATCGTCGGTGCACACGCTGCTTGTCAGCACGATGTTGTTACCTTGACTGCTGTTGTTGATTATGATCTTGAGGGTCATACCTACAAGTGGTTGGTTAATAACCAATATATCACCAACGCGCATGGTATCGCCGGTGCCACCACCGCTCATTTGAGCTTCCCGGTTGATTCACTTTACACTTACTATGGTGAAGTGCTCGCTAACGAGTTCAAAGTTGAGATTTATCGTCCTGGTTGCGATTCAGTTGTTACATCTCCGGTTCACCCGTTCCTCATTACTCCTGTTCCGGATGTCTATGTTAATGCTCCTGCTAAGATCTGTAAGGGCGATGGTGTGACGCTCGAGGCTGTTCTCAGTCAGATCGGTCACAATGCTCCTTATCAATATATCTGGTTGCAGAAACACTCCGGTACTGTCACTGCAGTTGATACTATTAATTATCTTACCACTTATGATGTGCCTGCCGATCAGGTTGAAGGTTATGAGTATGCTGTTACGGTTATTTTCCAAGATATCGCTTGTAATACTGATACTTCTGACTTTGTTTCCATCCCGTTCTATAAAGAACCCGGTGGCATCACCATTTCACTTGATCCTACTACGATTTGCACGACCAACCAAGCTCGTCTTGGTATCAGCGACACCAATGCCGGTAAACCCGATTTCGGTGCTGCTTACTACACTTGGTATGTGAACGGTATTGAAATGCCGCTCGTGCACGGTGACACGCTTATCGCTGATTTCGATCACAATGGTGAATACACCTTCTGGGCTACCGCTGCTTACGCTGAGTATCCTTGCGCTCTGAATTACACCGACACCATCACCGAGACTGTTGTGATGCATCCGACGGTTGCTATCACTGGCGATCCGATTATCTGTGACGGTGATTCAATCAGACTCTATGCCAATATCAATGATACTGTCGGTACCATGACTTACACTTACGATTGGAGAATTTATAACTATTCTTTGACCGCTGGTGCTAATAATATTACTTCTGGTTCTACAGTTATTGGTTCTGATGTTATCAACTATGGTAATACGACCTTCAATGTTGAAGCTATCAATGATCCTTATCTGAGAGTCAACAATGTCAGCGCACAAGACTTCCCGTATGTCTTCACTCTCGTTGTTACCACTCCTGAGGGATGCCAAGTTGAGAGCGATCCTTACTTCGTGTATGTTGGAGACTCTATCCAAGTTGTTGCTACAGTTGATTACGATTCAGTTTGCGCTGAGGGTATGATTACTGCTACTGCTCACCTTGGTAACTGGAATTTGAATAACCTGACTGCTCAATGGCAAGTCAGCACAGACCATGGTGCTACTTGGGAAGATATTTCCTATGGTACTTCTGGTATTCTGCAACACGTTCCTGGCGTTTCCTCTATCTATAGAATCCATGTCGTCCAAACGACCACTGGTTGTGAGGCTTACAGCGACACTGTTCCTGTTAAGGTCTTCCAACCCGTCAGCATCCACCACATTGTGGCTATCAACCACGACGACAACTATCCTACGGATAATGTCTGTGAGGGTGCACAATTGGATGTTACCGCTTATCTCGTGAAACTTGATGCTTCTGGCAATCCTATCGTTTTGAAGGATATTAATGGCAATGACTCTACTGATGCCAATGGAAATTTGGTTTATGACTATTACATCGACAGCACCCTTACTTATGTTTGGGAGTTGAACGGCATGCAGTTGCAGACCGTCCATGGTCCTTCTTTCAGCGCTCAGGCTTATATTTATGATAGCGATCCTGTTGATTACGTTTACACTGCCTACATCGTTTATGACATTCCTGGATGTCAGATGATTCCGGTTGCTTCTAACACGATTCACGTGAAACGTAACCCGATCGTTACGATTGAGGGTAACCACAACTTCTGCTACTTCGGACCTACCTACAGCAATGTCCGTCTTACTGCTTGGGTTGATGGTGACAATGATCCCGATGCTACCTACACTTGGTATAAGAATGGTGAGTCCAGACCTAACACTGATGGTTTCGACAACCACTATATCGAGCATCAGGTGCCTACTTATGATAACCCGTACGTCTTCACAGTTGAAGTTACCAACGGTGATGGTTGTACCACGATTTCTGCTCCTCACTATGTGAACGTTTATGAGCTCCCCGGTGTTAACATCACTGGCGATGCCGATTCCATTTGCGAGGGCGGCAATGTTACCTTGCGTGCTAATCTGGATAACTACAATGATCCTATGATGGCCTTTCAGTGGTTCAAGGATCAGGTCAATGAAACACATATCATTCCTGGTGCTACCCACGAGATTGAGACCTTCGAACCCGCTCTTGGTACTACGAACTACATCGTTCAAGTTACCCACCTGATGGATAACATCCAAGCTTGTGTTACAAAGGATACGTTCCAGATCACTGTTAACGCTATTCCTACTGTTACCGCTGCTTTCTACGATCTTGACCAAACTAACATTTGCGAAGGCAGATCCTTCAACATCGCTGCTACCGTTACCGGTGGTATTCCTGGCGGTGAAGTTTACACTTGGTATCGTAATGGTCAAGTTATGGAAGGCTTCAATGGTTATATGATCAACGATGCTCCTGTTGCTATCGATGGCGAGCCGACCAAGTATGTTTACTCTGTGTCTGTTAAACAAGCCGCTTCCGGTTGTGAGTCTGTGATTTACACGATGACTGATACAGTTACCGTGAATCCGAACCCGGTTGTTGAACTTGTTACCGATCCTATCGTTTGTGACACCAATGGCAATAATATCACTCTGCTTGCTAACGTTGAACCCACTCCTGCTACTACGGTTACCTATAATTGGTTGGAGAACAACAATGTGTTCAATACTACAACTGCCAACACCATCTCCTTCCACAAGGATTACAGAGATTATCCGTACAGCTTCAGCGTTGAACTCGTGAATGCTTATGGTTGTGTTGCAGAAGCAAGCGCTTTGGTTTATGTCAATGCTGAGCCTGTTGTGAACATCACAGCTACTGAGACTGAGATTTGTAACGGTGGTGAGATTACTCTTACTGCTTCTCTCAACGATTGGAATGCTGATCAACTCACCTTCCAATGGTACGACGGTACTACCCTTATCCCGGGTGCTACTTCTCTGAGCTACACTGTTGTTCCTACTCAAGGTACTCACAAGTACACGATCCAAATTGACCAACTCACTTCTCTCTGTCACGCTACTTCTGACACTGTTACAGTGACTGTCAATGCTGATCCTACTGTTACTATTACTTACGCTGCTGCTCAATACACCGTTTGCGATGGTTATCAGGTTGACCTGACGACCACAGTTACTGGCGGTGTTACCGGTGGTGAGGTCTACACTTGGTATCGTAATGGTCAGGTCATCGAGGGTGCAACGGCTGCTACTTATAGCGAAGTTGTGAGCGCTCTCAATGGTGAGCCTACTACTTATAACTATGCAGTGTCTGTCGCTCAGACGGCTGCTGGTTGTGAATCCAATGTTTATGACCAACTTGCTACTATTACCGTTAATCCGAACCCGGTTGTGGTTTTGACGACCGATCCTATCGTTTGTGACACCAATGGCAACAACATCACTTTGACTGCTAATTTGGATCCTGCTAACATCGGTTCTAACGTCACCTACAAGTGGATGGAAGACAACCATCTCTTGGCCGGTTTCACCACGCCTACTACTTCTAATACGATCTCATTCCACAAGGATTACAGAGATTATCCTTACAGCTTTGCTGTTGAGGTTGTGAATGACTACGCTTGCACCGCTACGAGCGAAGCTCTGGTGTATGTTAACGCTGAGCCTATTGTGAACACTACTGTTACCGAGAATAACATCTGTGTTGGTGGTGAGATCACAATGACTGCTAACTTGGATAACTGGAATGCTGATCAGCTGACCTTCCAATGGTATGACAACAATGTTGCTATCCCGGGTGCTACCTCTTTGAGCTACACTGTTGTTCCTGAGACTGCTGCTCTTACGGCTCCTGTTACTCACCAATACTATGTGAAGATTTTCCAACTCACCTCTGAGTGCGAAGCTACTTCTACTCCGTTCACCGTTACGGTGAATCCGGATCCTGTTATCGCTACTGTTGTTGCTTCCCAGACTAATGTTTGTAACGGTGCTCAGCTGACCATTACGGCCACTCCGACCGACGGCAATGTTGCTGGTGAAGTTTACACTTGGTATCGTAATGGCATCCTGATGCCGAACGCTACTGCTGCTACTATCCAGGATACTCCTGGCACGATTGACAATAATATTCAGCAATACACCTACACGGCTGTTGTGACTCGTCCGCAGGCTGGTTGTACCTCTCTGCCCGTCGCTTCACAGACCGTTACGGTTTACCCGAATCCTGTTGTTGTGATCACTGGCGATCAACACGTCTGTGAGACCGATTCCATCTTCTTGATTGCCAATGTGGACACCACTGCCTTCCCGGTTGGTAACCTCCACTACACTTGGTATGAGTCTGGTCAAATCAGAGACAACATGGCCTATGGTCTTGGCGACAACAGCTTCTATGCTGAATACTTCTATGCACGTACTGAGCCTTACGTCTTCACGGTTAACGTTGAGCGTAATGATATCGAAGCCGGCTGCGCTTCCATGTCTGCTGAGTTCTATGTGTATGTCTATCCGCAACCTGTTGTGAATATCACTACTGACGCTGATTCTATCTGCGAAGGCGGTGAAGTTACTCTCTTCGCTAATCTGAACGATTACAACGCTGAGAACCTCACAGTTCAATGGTACGAGATCAGATATCATGATGTGCATTACAACTTCTACTATAATGACAATGATCAATATGTTGACACTGTCGTTACCGAGGCTTACAAGTATTTAATCCCTGGTGCTACCATGCCGGTTTACCACACCACTCTCAACAACACGACAACTCTCGGTGTGATCGTTTACCAAACGAACTCCACTTGCTGGGCTAGCGACGAGGTTGAGATTATTGTGAAACCCACGCCTGTTATCACTGGTGTTACTGTCAGCAATGACACTGTTTGCGAAGGCACTCAAGTCACGATCACCGCTACGACCAACTTCAACGATATGCCTGCTGGCAATGCTGTTTACACTTGGTACAGAAATGGTGAGGTTATTGAGGGTGTCAATGGCGCTTCCTTCTCCGAGAACGTATTTACTACAGACGACCACATTACGGTTAACACCTACACTGCAGTTGTGACTCTGCCGATTTCCGGTTGTGTCTCCGCAGTTTCTCCGGCTGCTACCGTTACTGTGTTGCCTGCTCCGACCACTGTTTCTATCAGCGGTAACAACGTGATTTGTGAGGGTGACAGCACCACTTTGACTGTTTACTCCAACGTTCCTGGTAACATCACTTGGAACACTGGTTCACACGATGCTAGTATCACGGTTCCTGCTGGTACTTACACTGTGACTGTTGAGACTCTCGGTTGCCAGATGACCTCTGAGCCGTTCACGGTTCAGGCCTTCGGTACTGATCTCTTAGTGAGCGCTTCTGCTACGAGCATTTGCCGCGGCGAGCACACCACGCTCTATGTTGACCAAGAGGGTTGGCAGGGCAACGTCACTTACGCTTGGGATTCACAGGCTGGCAACAGCACTGCTACCACTGTTGACGTTCAACCTGACAGCACTACCACTTATCATGTTACTGCTACTGTGAGCTCAACGAATGGTTCTTGCACCGCTGAAGGTGAAGTTACCATAATCGTTCACCAATTGCCTGCTGCATTCCAGGTCACTGCTTCTACCAACACAATTTGTGAGGGTCAGCAGATCACCTTCACCGCTCCTAACGATCCTCAGGTTACCGGTTACATCTGGTACCAGAATGGCGTTGAGATTCCGGGTGAGAACCAGGCTACTCTTACAGTTAACTTCAATGAGGCTGGTGACTACACTTTCGCTGCTAAGGCTATTAGCGTTGAGGGTTGTATCTCCGCTGAAGCTTCTGCTCCTGTCACTGTTACTGTGAAGCCGGCTCCGAGCACTGTTACCATCACTGGTATCAATATTCTTTGTGAGAACGATTCCACTACATTGACTGCTCATAGCGACGTTCCCGGTATGTTCACTTGGAACGACGGTACGACTGGTGCTACCATCGTTGTGAATGCTGGCGTTTACAATGTGACGCTGACCACTCCTGAGGGTTGCTCCATGACTTCTGAGAACTTCACGGTTGAGGCCTTCGGTACCGACCTGCTCGTGAGCGCTTCCGCTACCGCAATCTGCGAGGGCGAGCACACCACGCTGTATGTCAACCAAGATGGCTGGCAGGGCAATGTGACTTATCAATGGGATGCTCAGGCTGGTAACAGCACTGCAAGCACTGTTGATGTCCAACCCGATACCACCACCACCTACCACGTGACCGCTACCGTTTCTTCTACTAACGGTTCTTGCACCGCTGAGGGCGAAGTGACCATCGTTGTCACGCCGCGTCCTGCTCAGGTTGTTGTGAACGCTTCTGTTGACACGATCTGTCAAGGTCAGCAAATTACCTTCAACGCTTCTGGTAACGCTTATGCATACATTTGGTACCAGAATGGTGTTGAGATCCCGGGTGAGAACCAGGCTACTCTTACAGTCAACTTCAATGAGGCTGGTAACTACACCTTCGCTGCTAAGGCTATCAACGACCAGAACTGCGAATCTGCCGAGGCTTCACTTCCTGTGACTGTGACTGTCAATCCTGCTCCGACCACTGTGACTATCACAGGTGTCAATATCCTCTGTGAGAACTCTACGACTACTTTGACTGCCCACAGCGACGTTGCCGGTACATTCACTTGGAATGACGGTACGACGGGTGCTACTAAGGTTGTCCCGGCTGGTGTTTACAATGTGACGCTGACCACTCCTGAGGGTTGCTCCATGACTTCTGAGAACTTCACGGTTGAGGCCTTCGGTACCGACCTGCTCGTGAGCGCTTCCGCTACCGCAATCTGCGAGGGCGAGCACACCACGCTGTATGTCAACCAAGATGGCTGGCAGGGCAATGTGACTTATCAATGGGATGCTCAGGCTGGTAACAGCACTGCAAGCACTGTTGATGTCCAACCCGATACCACCACCACCTACCACGTGACCGCTACCGTTTCTTCTACTAACGGTTCTTGCACCGCTGAGGGCGAAGTGACCATCGTTGTCACGCCGCGTCCTGCTCAGGTTGTTGTGAACGCTTCTGTTGACACGATCTGTCAAGGTCAGCAAATTACCTTCAACGCTTCTGGTAACGCTTATGCATACATTTGGTACCAGAATGGTGTTGAGATCCCGGGTGAGAACCAGGCTACTCTTACAGTCAACTTCAATGAGGCTGGTAACTACACCTTCGCTGCTAAGGCTATCAACGACCAGAACTGCGAATCTGCCGAGGCTTCACTTCCTGTGACTGTGACTGTCAATCCTGCTCCGACCACTGTGACTATCACTGGTGTCAATATCCTCTGTGAGAACTCTACGACTACTTTGACTGCCCACAGCGACGTTGCCGGTACATTCACTTGGAATGACGGTACGACGGGTGCTACCAAGGTTGTCCCGGCTGGTGTTTACAATGTGACGCTGACCACTCCTGAGGGTTGCTCTATGACTTCTGAGAACTTCACGGTTGAGGCCTTCGGTACTGACGTGCTCGTGAGCGCTTCCGCTACTGCAATCTGTCAGGGCGAGCATACCACGCTGTATGTCAACCAAGATGGCTGGCAGGGCAATGTGACCTATCAATGGGATGCTCAGGCTGGTAACAGCACTGCAAGCACTGTTGATGTCCAACCCGCTAACACCACTACTTATCACGTGACTGCTACCGTTTCTTCTACTAACGGTTCTTGCACCGCTGAGGGCGAAGTTACGATTATCGTTAACCCGCTGCCGGTTGTTGCTGCTGTCACCGCTACTGACACTGTTGTGTGCGAGGGTACTCAAGTGACCTTCCATGCTACTGGCGATGCCAACACCACCGCTTACATTTGGTACCACAATGGCGTTGAGATTGCTGGTGAGAACCAGGCTGATCTTACGATCAACTTCAACGAGCAAGGTGTTTATAACTATGCTGTCAAGGCTATCAGCAACGAAGGTTGCGTCTCTGCAGTTGCTATCAACGCTCCTGCTGTGACCGTCAACGCTGCTCCTCAGTCTGTCACTATCAGCGGTAACGTTGCTATCTGCGACGGTGGTTCTACCACGTTGTATGCTAACGTTGTTCCGAACGATCCTGCTCTCTACACATGGTACAAGGATAATGTTGTTATCAATACCAATACACAATCTATCGTTGTCTCTACTGCCGGTTCCTATAAGGTTGAGGCTTCCTTCAACGGTTGTGTCACCGTTTCCGAGCCTGTTGTTGTGACGGTTGAACAAACTCCGCAACTGCAACTCACTGCTACGGAGAGCGTCATCTGCGCTGGTGGTTCAACGGTTATCACCGCAGAGGCTACTGGTTGGAATAATGAAAATGTGAACTACAACTGGAGCAACAACTTCGAAGGTAGCTCATTCACATTCAATTCTGTTTACGCTGGCACCTACACCTTCACGGTGACTGCTTCTCAGGCTACTTCCGGTTGTGAGGCTGTTGATCAGATTACAATTACCGTGAATGCTCTGCCCGCTACCCCGCAAGTTACTGTTGACAATGCAGTTATTTGCGAAGGTGGTCAAGTCACCCTCCAGGTCACCAACCCGAATAACAACGCTACCTACACTTGGATGAGAAATGGTGTTGTGATTCCTGGTGCTAACGGTGCTACCTTGACTGAGTCTCCTGTGGCAGTTGATGGCGATGCTACCAACTATGTCTATACTGTTATTGCTACGCTGCCGATGTCAGGTTGTACCTCTCTCGTCTCCAGCAATACTGTTGTGACTGTCACTCCGACTCCGGTTGCTTATGTATCTGTTGAAGGTAACACTACTGTTTGCGCTGGTGGTTCTACCACGCTGCATGCAAATGTTACTCCTGCTGCTGCTTACACCTATCAATGGTATAAGGACAATGTCCTGATCCCGGGTGCTACGACTGCTGATTATGTTGCTGCCGAGGTTGCACGTGAGACCGCTTACCTCTACACTGTGGTTGTCACTGCTAATCCTGGCTGTAACGTCACTGCCGCTGCTCCTGCCATCACATTCGTTGCTGATCCGGTTGTTGTGGCTTCTATTTCCAACAACATCTCTTGCGTCGGCGGTACTGCAACTCTTACTGTCACGGTTGACGGTGGTGTTGCTAACGTGAACGGTTTGAATGGTTACACCTTCGAATGGTATAAGAACAACAGCAGTACGTTAGTTGGTACTAATGCAACTTATACTACCTCTGCTGCTGATGCTGCTGGTAACTACACCTACTGGGTGACTGTTACTTCCAACTATGGTTGTCAGAGCACATCCAACGTCGTCAACTACAGCGTTGTTGCTGATCCTACTGTTACTATTGCAGTTGCTAACGGTTATCCGACGACTGTTTGTAACGGTGGTGCTACCATGCTCAAGGCTAATGTGACTGGCGGTTATGGTGATATCTCTTATCAATGGTACAAGAATAACAATCTGCTCGTTGGTCAGACCAACCAGACGCTCGCTCTCAACGGCCTCGAAAACGGTGTGAACGATGTTTACATGGTTGAGGTTACTCAAACCGGTGTCGGTTGTGCCAACAGCGCTTCTGCTGCTATCAACACGCTTGTGAATGTTGCTCCGAACTACACTGTTAACATCACCGGTTTCGGTAATGTTTGCGAGGGCGGCACTCTCACGCTGACTGCTAATGTCAACAATGTTTTGACTGGCGATGTGTTGAGCTACCAGTGGTATAAGATTGTGAACGGTGCTGACGCTGTTGCTATCAACGGTGCTAACGCTGCTCAATACTCCACCTCTGATCTCTTGATGGGTAATACTTATGATTACTATGTGGTTGTTACCAGCACAATTTCTGGTTGCTCCGTCGTTTCAACCTCTGTTCCTGCCAATGTGGTGTCTGCTCCGACAGTTGCTATCCAAGGTGCTAACACGGTTTGCGAGGGTGGTAACTTAACCTTGAACGCCTTCGTTACTGGCGGCGTTGATGGTGCTGCTTACACCTACACTTGGACTTGGACTGGCGCTGCTAACGGCACTGCCACGACTGCTGTCCCGACCTTCAATCCTACCCTTCCTGCTAACGACCTGGCTACTCCGTATTACTTCACCGTTACCATCTCTCGTAACGACAATACCGGTTGTACTGCCACTTCCGCAGCTCACGAGGTCAATGTGCTTGCTATCCCGACTGTGAGCGTTACTGCTGATAACAATTATATCTGTCAGAACGGTGAGGTGACCTTCACGGCTCACGTCTCCCCGGTTGGCGCTTACAACTACGTTTGGACGATCAACGGTCAGCAACAAGCTGTTAACGCTGCTACGGTGACCACCACAATGGCTACCACGGGTACGATTAACGCTTCTGTTGTTGTCGCCGCCGCTAACGCCAGCGCTTCCTGCTCCGCTACGGCTACTATCGCCGCTCCGGTTCAAGTTGTGGCTGTTCCGACGGTTACTCTCGCTGCTAACCACACAACCATGTGTGTCGGCGGTGTGACTACGCTAACTGCTACTGTCAATGCTAACGCTAATATTCCTGGCAACTTCAATTATGAGTGGATCGTTGATGGTGCTCCGCTGGCCGGTGTGACCAACACGCTCAACCAGACCTTGAATACTGCCGGTGTCCACACCTACCAAGTGAGAGTTTCTCAGAACAACAACCTCGGTTGCGCTTCTGATTGGAGCAACCAGGCTACGGTTCAAGTTGCTGAACAACCTGTCGTGACCTTGAGCTCTGAGGACGGTCTCGCAATCTGCGAAGGCGGTTCTATCACCCTCACCGGTGTTGTTACGAACTATGGTAACACTGTCAATGGTGTGACTAACAGCGCTATCTATGGCAACCTGACATTCGATTGGACTTCCAACGGTGTCAACGTCCACCACAACGCTAATATCAACAATGCGATGAATCAGGTGACTGAGACGCTCAACAACGTTGGTAACTACACCTATCAAGTTGCTGTGACGCCTAACGGTTATAACTGTCAGCCGCAAATCTCCAACGAGTACACTGTGAATGTTGTTGGTAACCCGAGCTGGACTGATGTCCATGTGTACAGCAACAATGGTACAGATGCTTGTCTGGGTGAGATGGTTACGCTGATGGCTGGTATCCAAGGCGGTGTCTCTGACTATGCTAACAGCACCAACGGTCATATCCAGTGGGTTGTTACGGACGGCAATGGTAACACGGTTGACGTGTCCGGCGGTCTTGGCGGCTTCTCTTATGATATCCCGGCTGTTGCAGGTACCTACATCTATACTCCGACCTTCGTTGGTAACATTGGTAATGGTTGTCAACTGACCAACACGAATGCTGTCCAAGTTGCTGTGACTGTCCACGATCTCCCGACTGCTGAATTCACCAGCGGAGACGGTACAGAACTCTGTGCTAACGACATCAGCGCTTCTGCTGCTTTGGTCATCTCCTTCACCGGTGTTGCTCCGTTCACCTACGAGGTTGTTGACGATGCTGGCAACATCATTGCTCACGCAACCACTATGGCGAATACCGCTACCATCTATGTGGCTCCTGACCATCAGACCACCTACAGAATTAACTTGATCAGTGACAACTACTGTGAGAATCCTGCAGTTGGCGATGCTACCGTGGCTACTGTTTATGTGAACGAAGTTGAGTTCGAAACCAACTTCTTCGTCAGCGGTTGTAGCGATAACGGAAATGTTACCATTTACTTCAATATGATTTCCGGTGATCCGAATGCTGCCTTCAGCGTTGTCTACGATAACGGTCTGCAAGCTAGCGGCGTCATCAGCAACAACACGGCTACCTTCGCAGCTCCGTCTGCTCCTGGCGACTACAATGCTGTGTTCACCGTTGACGGATGCTCTTACGACATCGTTGTCCGCGTCCTTGTTGGCGAATTCGGATTCGGCGGTACTCTCCCGATTATGGATCAACGTTGGAATGACGTTGTGGTAGTGAACAACAATCCGGCAACCAATGGTGGTCACAACTTCGTGAGCTTCCAGTGGTATCACAATGGTGTGGCTATCCCGGGTGCTATCTACTCCAACTATCAAGACAAGGCTGGTCTGGACGGCTTCTACTCTGTCGAATTGATCGAGAAAGATGCCAATGGCAACATGGTTACCTACATGACTTGCGAAATGTACTTCAACGGTTCTTCCAGCGTGAAGGTTTATCCTGTTCCGGCCAACGTTCGTCAGGAGATTACTATCGAACTTGAATTGACATCTGAAGAACTTGAAGGCGCTGTCCTCGATATCTACAGTGTAACCGGTGCTCATATCAGCCACGTTACTGATCTGCAGCCGATCACCAAGATTGAAGGATTCAAGGCCCAGGGTACTTACTTCGGACGTATCTTGACAGGTACTAATGAAATCAAGACTGTTAAATTCATTATCGTAAAATAATATGTTGAAATCTGAGCTTAGCGGCTTCGGCCGCTAAGCACCGGTTTCAAGTTAATCACCGAATAAAAAAAGAATATATATTATGAAAAAGAATTTATTATTAATCAGTCTTATTTTCGCCATGTGTACCGCTTTTGGTCAAGAGGTACAAACAGAAAATAATTCCGAGGCCAACTCGGAAAATTACGAGACTTCTTTCTTCTGCCCTCATCACATTAATGTGCACGTGGGCGAGGCCTGGACGAACAATATCTACAAAAGAGCTGGTATTACCCAATACTATTCACACAGCACTATGTTGGATGTTGATTATGCGTATTTCTTCAACGAGCATTGGGGCTTGAGTTTGGGTGTCGGTTTGAACCGTCTCGCTGCAAAAGCTTCCATTTCCAAGAGCGGTGTTATTCCTGATTATGATGAACTCCATGATGGCGCTTTTGATTATCCTGAAAACTACAATCCTAACTATGACCTTTATTACGATGCCAATGGTCTTCGTGAAAAAGAGATTGTTTGGGCAGTTGAAGTTCCTTTGAAAGCTCATTTCGATTGGCGTTTTGATGGCCGTAACGGTATCTATGCCACTCTCGGTATTCAGGGTTATTTCCCGATTAAAGGTTTCAACAGATATACCGGCGAAGGTACGATCACCACTTCCGGTTACGAGGAACTTTTCAATCAGTGGTATATGCGTCATTATGAAGATGGTAATATCAAGATGGATAACCACTTTGCTGAAGGCAGTTATACAGGTAACGGCAATAACGTTAAAATGAGACCTTCTGTCGACATTCTGACCGACATCGGTGGCGTTTTCGCACTCAGCAAGAAAGTTGACTTCTATCTTGGTATGTACTGCAAATACGGTTTCCTTGATATTCTCCCCAAAGAGAAGACCTCCCTTATCGGTGCCAACTCTGAAGGCCAGATGGAGTTCAAGGGTACACTTGGTTCCGACATGCTTGACGAACTCTATGCAGCTAATCAAATCAAGAAGAATCAGACTAAATGGAATCTCCTGCAAATTGGTGTTAAGGCCGGTTTCCACTTCAAGACTTGTATGACTCCTCAAGAGAAGTCAAGAAAGCAAATTGAGAAGGAAATTCTCGAAGAGCTCAAGAAGAAATCCAATGAGCCTATCATCATTAAACAAGATCCGCAATACATTTACATTGTTCCTGTTTGCGATCAACTTAACGATGATGATGACTATCTTACCGAAAAGGACAAAAAGGCCATCACTGATTTGAGCGAGGCTTTGTCCAACACTAAGATTCTCTTTGACCTTGATAAGGATATTCCCAAGATCAGCGACTACAATGACAATATCAATAAGACCGTTGCTATTCTCAAAGAGAACCCGCAACTGAAACTTATCGTTGAAGGTTACACTTGCGATTTGGGTACCGAAGAACATAACCGCGATCTGGCTCAAAGAAGAGCTAACAATGTTAGAAATCTCTTCATCCAGAAGGGTGTCAGCCCTGACCAGATTGAAACCGCTTCCTATACGGTCAATGATCCTCAGAACCGTCAAAACATTACGGATCCGAGCCGTGAGGAGCATCGTGCTGCTATCTTTAGAATCGTCAAAAGATAATTATTACTATTCTCGTTAGGAAAGGGGCTACCGTAATGGCAGCCCCTTTTTCGTGTATATTATAATGATTGTTGCTATTATGTTTGTCGATGTCGGTTGTATTGTAATTATCTGATTTACAATTCTTTGCATAGTTGATTTACAAAAAGTGTGCCATATTGAAAAAAAAATTTCAACATTCGGCATTTGATTAAAAAAAATACTATATTTGCCAACTTGTTTAAAAATCGTTATTTGGATGGGCAAGAGTTGTAATGTGGTTTTTTAACAAGTTGAAATAGAGTTGTTTGCGGGGTTGATGCAGTGTCTGACTGTATTCGATTTGTTGAGTCAGATTGTGTAAAAGTGCGGAAAATTATTAGAAAAACTGAAAAATATATAAAGAGATGAAGATAGTTAATTATTTAAAAGAGACGTATGATGAGCTAGTCCATAAAACGACCTGGCCTACCATGCAGGAACTTGGAAATAGTGTTGTGGTGGTGTCTATTGCTTCCCTTATAATCGCGTTTATCGTGTTTTTGATGGATGCCCTGTTCAACTTGGGAATGACCGCAATGTTCCCGACTGTCTAAGTTTCTTTATTTCTGACAATATATCCAAAGATAGATTGACATGGCTGAATTAGAGCGCAAGTGGTATGTGATCAAATCGATCACGGGGACAGAGAAGAAAGTGAAACAGAACATCGATAGTGAAGTTGCGCTTTCCAATCTGAAGGATTATGTTTTTGAGGTTCTTATCCCCACTGAGAAAGTATTCCACAGCACCAAGAACGGCAAGAAAGTGGTTAAAGAGCGTAACTATTTCCCGAGTTACATTTTCATTGAAGCGATTATGACTCAGGAGGTTTGCGCCAAACTGCTTGAAATTCCTGGTGTGTTGGGATTCGTGGGGTGTAAACGCAAGAGTGATCCCCCGGTAGCATTGCGCAAAGAGGAAGTTTCCCGTCTGCTCGGTAAGGTTGACGAGCTCTCCACCCAGGATGAGTTCCTTCTTCAACCTTTTGTGGTGGGCGAGGAGGTCAAAGTTATCGACGGGCCTTTCAACACCTTCAACGGTATTATCGAAGAGATAGATACTGAGAAGAAGAAGCTGAAGATTACGGTGAAAATCTTCGGCCGTAAAACCCCGCTGGAGCTCGGTTTTATGCAAGTTGAAAAAATATAGTGTCAGAGCAATAGTTACAAACAATTTTAAAATCACAAGAAATGGCAAAAGAAGTTGCTGGCTTAATTAAGTTACAGATTAAGGGAGGCGCCGCCAATCCGTCACCCCCAGTGGGTCCCGCTCTGGGTTCCAAGGGTGTGAACATCATGGAGTTCTGCAAGCAGTTCAATTCTCGTACGCAGGACATGGCTGGCAAGGTGATTCCGGTGATTATCACGGTTTACAAGGACAAATCATTTGACTTTGTCACCAAAACGCCGCCGGTAGCTGTCCAGATCATGGAGGCCGCCAAACTTCCGAAGGGCTCTGGAGAACCCAACCGTACCAAAGTGGGTACTATCACGTGGGACCAGGTGCGCAGCATTGCCGAGATCAAGATGAAGGACATGAATTGTTTCACAATCGAGTCCGCTATGTCAATGGTCGCCGGCACGGCCCGCAGCATGGGTGTTAACGTAAAGGGAGGCCAGAATCCTTTCGAGCAAAATTAATTAACAAGTAAAAATCAAACAAATGGCTAAGATATCAAAAAAACGCAAAGAGGCTTTTGCTAAATTTGATAAGAGCAAACAGTATGCTCTGCCCGAGGCTATCCAGGTGGTGAAGAACCTTACCTACACCAAGTTTGACGCTTCTTTCGACATCGATGTCCGTTTGGGCGTCGATCCGAGAAAGGCAAACCAGATGGTGCGTGGTATCGTCACTCTGCCTCATGGAACCGGCAAGGAAGTTCGCGTGCTGGTGCTCTGCACTCCCGACAAGGAGGAAGAGGCAAAGTCTGCAGGCGCTGATTTCGTGGGCTTAGAGGAGTATGTGGAGAAAATCAAGCAAGGATGGACCGATATTGATGTCATCATCACCATGCCTAGCGTGATGCCGAAGATCGGTGCGCTTGGTAGAATCCTCGGTCCCCGTGGCTTGATGCCCAACCCGAAATCCGGTACTGTTACGATGGACATTGGCAAGGCCGTGTCAGAAGTCAAAGCCGGTAAGATCGACTTTAAGGTGGACAAGTACGGTATCATCCACACGTCAATCGGCAAGAACCGTTTCAGCGTGGAACAACTGGCCGATAACGCCCGTGAAATGCTTTCCACGGTGATTAAGCTCAAACCGACCACGGCTAAGGGTACCTACATCAAGAGCATTTATGTCTCCACTACAATGAGTCCCGGCGTGCAGGTGGATCCTAAATCAGTCACACTCTAAAAAGATTAGTTAGTATGAACAAAGAACAAAAAATTCAGATTATTGAAGAGATTTCTCAGGACTTGGCTAACTATTCTCATGTGTATGTGACGGATATTTCCGGATTCACAGTTAGCAAAGTCAACCAGTTACGTAAACTCTGCTTCAGCAAGGACGTGAAACTCAAGGTTGTGAAAAACACCCTTTTGAAACGTGCTATGGATCAGTCTGAGAAGGATTATTCAGAACTTTACGAGGCGTTGAATGGTCCTACGGCAATCATGCTGAGCAATACGGGTAACGTGCCCGCGAAGTTGATCAAGGACTTCCGGGTGAAAAATGCGAAGCCCCTCATCAAGGCCGCCTTTATTGAGGAAGCCGTTTATATCGGCGACGACCAGTTGGAGGCTCTTTGCAATATCAAGTCCCGCGAGGAATTGATCGGCGACATCGTTGCACTGTTGCAATCGCCTGCAAAACGAGTTATTTCTGCTTTGCAGTCAGGTGGCGGCAAGTTGGCCGGTATCGTCAAAACTCTTTCGGAAAGAGAGTAAAAACAACAAACAAACAAATTAAACAAGTAAAAACAATTAAAAAAATAGCATTATGGCAGATTTGAAAGCATTTGCAGAACAATTAGTGAACTTGACCGTTAAGGAAGTTAACGAGTTAGCTCAAATTTTGAAAGATGAATATGGTATCGAGCCCGCCGCCGCAGCTGTTGCCGTGGCCGCTGGTCCCGCAGCTGGTGGTGCTGCCGCCGCTGAAGAGAAAACCGAATTCGATGTCATCCTGAAAGCCGCCGGTGGCCAAAAGCTGCAGGTTGTGAAGTTGGTGAAGGAACTCACCAGCCTGGGCCTGAAGGAAGCCAAGGAACTCGTTGACACCGCTCCCAAGCCTGTCAAAGAAGGTGTCTCCAAAGAGGAGGCTGAGTCTCTCAAGAAGACTCTCGAAGAGGCTGGTGCCGAGGTTGAGATTAAGTAAGTTCAACTTATCTCCAAAGCAAAAGAACAACGCTTCCACCACGCGTGGAAGCCTTGTTCTTATTGCTTTTTTATAATACCTGCTGATTGGTATTTCGCTAAATAGCTAATAATCAGTAATTTCGTCAAATAAAAACAAATAGCCTTGTCAACTACAAATAACAACAGAATTAGTTTCGCGACCACGAGGCCAGTCGATTTCCCTGATTTTCTGGATATTCAATTGAAGTCGTTTCAGGAGTTTTTTCAGATAGACACGGATCCGGAGTCGCGCAAGAATGAGGGCTTGTATCGGGCTTTCGCCGAGAATTTCCCGATTACCGACGCAAGAAATTGTTTCGTCCTGGAGTTCATGGACTATTACATCGATTTTCCGCGCTACTCGATGGACGAATGCCTCGAAAGAGGATTGACATACAGTGTTCCACTGAAAGCTAAGTTGCAGTTGAAATGCAACGACTTAGAGCACGAAGGCTTTGAGGAGGCCCGTGTGCAGGAGGTCTACCTGGGTATGATTCCCTACATGACCCCCAGCGGCACCTTCATCATCAACGGAGCAGAGCGTGTGGTGGTTTCGCAGCTTCACCGCTCCCCGGGTGTGTTCTTCGGCTTTTCGTACCACTCCAACGGTACGCCGCTCTATTCCGCTCGAATTATCCCGTTCAAGGGTTCGTGGATGGAGTTCACCACAGACATCAACAACGTGCTGTATGCGTATATCGACAGAAAAAAGAAACTGCCGGTCACGACGCTGCTTCGCGCCATTGGCTATGAGACGGATAAGGACATCCTCAGCATTTTCGACATTGCCGAGGAGGTCAAGGCGTCCAAAGCCAATTTGAAGAAGTATGTGGGTCAGAAACTGGCGGCTGCTGTCACGAAGACGTGGTACGAGGACTTTGTAGATGACGAGACCGGTGAGGTGGTCAACATTGAGCGTACAGAAGTGCTCATTGATCGCGAAACCATATTTGAGAAAGATCACATCAACTTGGTTGCCGATGCCAACATCAAGACCGTCCTGTTCCACAAGCAGGACGACAAGCAGGTTGATTATTCCGTGATTTTCAACACGTTGCAGAAAGACCCCACCAACTCTGGCAAGCAGGCCATCGAGTATATCTACATGCAACTCAAGAGCACGCAGGCTCCTGACGAGGAGACCGCTCGTGCGACGCTCGAAAAGCTGTTCTTTTCCGAGAAACGTTACGATCTCGGAGAGGTGGGTCGTTACCGCATCAACAAAAAACTGAATCTTGACATCCCGATGGATACGGGCGTGCTCACCAATCAGGACATTATCTCAATCATCCGTTATCTGGTTGAACTTATCAACTCTAAGACGGAGGTGGACGATATTGACCACTTGAGTAACCGTCGCGTCCGCACTGTCGGCGAACAATTATATAACCAGTTCAGCCTTGGCCTGAACCGTATGGCCCGCACCATCCGTGAGAAGATGAATGTGCGCGACCATGAGTCCTTCTATCCGCAGGATCTCATCAATGCCAAGACCCTTTCGTCTGTGGTCAACTCGTTCTTCGGCACAAACCAGTTGTCGCAGTTCATGGACCAGACCAACCCGCTGTCAGAAATCACGCACAAGCGCAGAATTTCCGCCTTGGGTCCTGGAGGTTTGTCCCGCGAACGTGCCGGTTTTGAAGTTCGAGACGTGCACTACACGCACTATGGACGTTTGTGTACAATTGAGACCCCTGAAGGTCCAAACATCGGTTTGATTTCCTCTCTTTGCGTTTTCGCCCGCATCAACGAACTCGGATTTATTGAGACGCCGTACAGACGGGTGGATGAAGGTAGAGTGTGCTTCGACGAGGAGCCCATCTTCCTGACTGCTGAAGAAGAGGACAACAAGCGCATAGCGCAGGCAAATACGCCGATGGACGAGAAAGGTCGTTTTCTGGGCGAGCGCGTGAAGGCTCGTCGACTGGCCGATTACCCGATTTTACCGCGCGAAGAGATTGACTTGATTGATATCGCGCCTAACCAGATTGCCTCCATTGCCGCCTCACTGATTCCGTTCCTTGAGAACGACGACGCTAACCGTGCGTTGATGGGATCTAACATGATGCGTCAGGCCGTGCCGCTCTTGCGCCCTGAGGCGCCTATCGTGGGTACCGGTCTGGAACACCGTGTCGCTGTCGACTCTCGTGTCGTATTGCTTGCAGAGGGTACAGGCGTAGTGAAATCCGTCGATGCCCAGCATATTGAGATTGCATACGAGCGTACCGATGTCGAGGATTTGATCAGTTTTGATTCCAATGTGAAAAACTATCAGTTGCTGAAGTTCAGAAGAACGAACCAGAACTCCTGTTTCAACCAGCGCCCCATCGTGGTGAAGGGTCAGAAGGTGAAGAAAGGCGATGTGTTGACCGAGGGTTACGCTACCGAGAACGGAGAGCTCGCTCTTGGACGCAACTTGATGGTGGCTTTCATGCCTTGGAAGGGATATAACTTTGAGGACGCCGTCGTGATTTCTGAAAAAGCGGTCACAGACGACTTGTATACCTCCATCCATATTGAGTCATTCACCCTTGAGGTCCGCGACACAAAACGCGGCCAGGAGGTGCTTACCAACGACATTCCCAACGTGTCTAATGAAACGACCAAGGACTTGAATGAGGACGGTTTGATTCGTGTGGGTGCGGAAGTCAAGGAGGGCGACATCCTGATCGGTAAAATTACGCCGAAGGGCGAATCTTATCCGACTCCGGAGGAGAAACTTCTTCGTGCCATTTTCGGTGATAAGGCCGGCGATGTGAAGGATGCTTCTCTCAAGGCGCCTCCAGCAATGCGTGGTGTGGTCATCGGTGCCAAATCCATGTCTCGTCTCGTTAAGGACAGAAAGTCGAAATCGAAAGACAAAGACATTGAAGAGGAAATCAAAGCGAAATATCAAGGCGAATTAGATAGCCTGAAGGAGATTCTGGTGAGCAAGTTATACAAGGTGTTGGAAGGCAAGGTCGCTCATGTGATCTGCGCCGACACCAAGGAGCCCATTGTGCAAAAAGGTTCCAAATTCTCTCAGAAGCTGCTGAATACGATTGATTATAAGACAGTTTCCGTATCCAAGTGGACGAATGATGCTCGCGTGAACGGTATGGTGGCCCAGATTATCCGCAACTATCTTGTGAAAGTGCGTGATGTCGAATCCCGCCGCACTCGTGAGACGTTTGATGCCACTATCGGCACTGAGCTGCCCTCAGGCATTGTGCAAATGGCTAAGGTCTATGTCGCCAACAAGCGTAAATTGCGTGTGGGTGACAAGATGGCCGGTCGTCATGGTAACAAGGGTTGCGTGGCCAAGATTGTGCGTCAGGAGGATCTTCCGTTCCTTGAGGACGGTCGTCCGGTTGACGTGGTGCTGAACCCGCTGGGCGTGCCTTCACGTATGAACCTTGGTCAGATTTATGAGACCATTCTGGCCTGGGCAGGCAAGAACACGGGTGTGAAGTATGCCACTCCGATTTTCGACGGTGCTTCTCTCGACCAAATCAACGAGATTTTGCGTAATGCAGGGCTGCCTGAAAACGGCAGTACCCAGCTTTATGACGGTGAGACGGGTGAACCGTTCCATCAGAAGGCCACCGTGGGCTACATCTATTATTTGAAACTGCACCACATGGTCGATGATAAAATGCATGCGCGTTCCATCGGACCGTACTCATTGATTACGCAACAGCCTCTCGGCGGTAAAGCGCAGTTCGGCGGCCAGCGTTTCGGTGAGATGGAGGTGTGGGCCATCGAGGCCTACGGTGCTTCCAATGTGCTGCAGGAGATTTTAACCGTGAAGTCCGACGACGTGGTTGGCAGAGCCAAAGCCTACGAGGCCATCGTGAAGGGAGACAATATGCCTATTTCCGGTATTCCGGAGTCCTTTAACGTGTTGGTTAACGAGTTACGTGGCCTGTGCCTGGATATTAAATTTGATTAAGAATTAAACAGCTGAAAGAAATGGCTCTCAGAAAAGATAACAATACTCGTAAAGAGTTTCATAAAATAACCATCAGTCTGGCATCTCCCGAGACGATCCTTGAACAATCGCATGGTGAGGTGCTGAAGCCCGAGACGATCAACTACCGGACGCTGAAGCCCGAACGCGACGGCTTGTTCTGCGAGAAGATTTTCGGACCGATGAAGGACTGGGAGTGCCACTGCGGCAAGTACAAGAGAATCCGTTATAAAGGCGTCATCTGTGACCGCTGCGGTGTGGAAGTTACCGAGCGTAAGGTGCGCCGCGAGCGCATGGGACACATCCAGTTGGTTGTGCCCGTGGCCCATATCTGGTTCTTTAAATCCCTGCCCAACAAAATCGGTGCGTTGCTGGGACTTGCCACCAAAGAGGTGGAGGCCGTGGTTTATTACGAAAAATACATCGTAATCCAAGGCGGTATTCTCGAAAGCGATGATATCAAGAAGGGCAAGCTGCTGACGGAAGAGGAGTATTTTGACTTGGTGGAGAAGTTGCCGTCCGACAATCGTCTTCTGGAGGACAACGATCCTAACAAATTCATTGCCAAGATGGGTGCTGAAGCGCTCTACGACTTGCTTTGCAAGGTGGATTTGGATGCTGAGTCATACGAACTCCGTGACCGTGCGAACCGCGAGACGTCGCAACAGCGTAAGAAAGACCTCCTCAAACGCCTTCACGTGTTTGAGGCATTCCGCGACAGCCGCAAGCGTGCCGACAACCGTCCTGAGCGCATGATTGTGAAGATTGTGCCTGTGATTCCGCCGGAGCTTCGTCCGTTGGTGCCGTTGGATGGTGGCCGTTTTGCTACTTCCGACCTCAACGACCTCTACCGTCGTGTGATCATCCGCAACAACCGTCTGAAACGGCTTATGGAAATCAAAGCCCCCGATGTCATTATGCGTAATGAAAAGCGTATGTTGCAAGAGGCTGTCGATTCCCTGTTCGATAATTCCAAAAAGTCAAGTTCAGTACGTACTGACTCCAACCGCGCGTTGAAGTCTCTTTCAGACAGTCTTAAGGGCAAACAAGGCCGATTCCGTCAAAACTTGCTCGGTAAACGTGTCGACTATTCCGGTCGTTCCGTTATTGTTGTCGGTCCCGACTTGCACCTTAACGAGTGCGGTCTGCCGAAAGACATGGCGGCTGAGTTGTTCAAACCGTTTGTCATTCGTAAAATCCTCGAAAGAGGTATCGTGAAAACGGTGAAATCCGCGAAAAAGATTGTCGATCGTAAGGATCCTGTGGTGTGGGAGATTCTGGAGAATATCCTGAAGGGTCACCCCGTATTGCTGAACCGTGCTCCTACGCTGCACCGTCTTGGTATCCAAGCCTTCCAGCCCCGACTGGTCGAAGGTAAGGCTATCCGTCTGCACCCGTTGTGCTGTACGGCATTTAACGCTGACTTCGACGGTGACCAGATGGCTGTCCATGTCCCGCTGGGCAATGCCGCCATCATGGAGGCGCAGATGCTGATGATGGCCTCCCACAACATCCTCAACCCCGCCAATGGTGCACCTGTGACCGTGCCTTCCCAAGACATGGTGTTGGGTCTGTACTATATCACGAAAGAACTGCCCTCTACACCAGAACATAAAGTTCCCGGTGAAGGCGGTATTTTCTACGGCCCGGAAGAGGTGATGATTGCTTATAACGAAAGAAAAATTCATCTTAATGCCAAAATTAAATGCCGTGTGGATATTGACGGCAAGGGAACCCAAAAGATTGTCGATACGACCGTGGGTCGTGTGATGTTCAACCAAGTGGTGCCCAAAGATTATGGCTATATCAACATGTTGCTGACTAAGAAAGCGTTGCGTGATATTATCGGTGATGTGCTCATCAAATGTGGCAACAAGTCTTGTACCCAGTTCTTGGATGACATTATGACCCTTGGTTACCGTATGGCTTACGAAGGCGGTATGTCGTTCAACCTTGGAGACGTGATTGTCCCGTCCGCCAAGCCGCAACTGATCGCAGAGGCCAACGCCCAGGTTGATGAGATTACCATGAACTATAACATGGGTTTCATCACGAATACGGAGCGTTACAACCAGGTGATTGATGTCTGGTCGCAGTGCAACGCGCGCCTCTCCAAGATTTTGATGAAGGAGATTGAAGAGGACCGTCAGGGCTTCAACCCGGTGCACATGATGCGCGATTCCGGTGCTCGTGGTTCTGCGGAGCAGATTCGTCAGCTGTCCGGTATGCGTGGTCTGATGGCCAAGCCCAGTAAAGCGGGCTCTTCCGGCGGCGAGATTATCGAGAACCCCATCTTGTCCAACTTTAAGGAGGGCTTGTCTGTGCAGGAGTACTTTATTTCTACACACGGTGCCCGTAAAGGTTTGGCTGATACCGCTTTGAAGACTGCTGACGCCGGTTACCTGACCCGTCGTTTGGTTGATGTCTCTCACGATGTCATCATCAACGAAGAGGACTGTGGAACCTTGCGCGGCATGACTGTGAGCGCTTTGAAAAACAACGAAGAGGTTGTCGAAACGTTGTATGACCGTTTGTTAGGTCGTGTTACACTGCATGACGTCTATCATCCCCAGACTGGCGAACTGATTATCAGAGCTGGTGAGGAGTTGACAGAGGAATATTGCCAGATTATTGAGGATTCACCCATTGAGGAGGTTGAGATTCGTTCGGTCCCGACATGCGAGTCAAAGCACGGTATCTGTCAGAAATGCTATGGTCGAAATCTGGCCACTGGCAAGATGGTGCAAATCGGTGAGGCCGTCGGCGTCATTGCCGCCCAGTCCATCGGTGAACCTGGTACTCAGCTGACTTTGCGTACCTTCCACGTCGGTGGTGTGGCCGGTAATGTGGCCGCCAACAGCAGTATCATCGCCGCTTACGACGGCGTGTTGAGCATCGACGAACTCCGTGCCCTGGAGAAAACTGACGACACAGGCAAGTTCTACTATAAAGTGATTGGCCGTACTGCGGAAATCAAGATTATTGATGTTAAGACCGGTGTGGCCCTTTCATCCGCCAATGTTCCTTATGGTTCGAGCCTTTACTTCAAACATGGTGACACCATCAAGAAAGGCGACCTCATCGCTGATTGGGATCCGTTCAATGCCGTGATTCTGTCCGATGTGGCTGGTAGAGTGCAGTTCAACGATATTATTGAAGGTGTGACCTATCGCGTTGAAACGGATGAGCAGACCAATATTCACGACAAAGTGATTATTGAAAGCCGTCTGAAGACGAAAAACCCGGGTATCAACATCGTAGATGAGGATGGTGACATCATCAAGAGTTTCGACGTTCCTGTGGGCGCCCGTTTGGCTGTGGAAGAAGGTCAGGTTATCGATTCTGGTGAAATCCTGGTCAAGATTTTGCGTTCCTTCGGTAAGTCCGGCGATATCACGGGCGGTCTGCCGCGCGTGACCGAACTTTTCGAGGCTCGTAACCCCTCCGATCCCGCTGTGGTTTCCGAAATCGACGGTGTTGTCTCCTTCGAGAAGAAACTGAAACGTGGTAACCGTGTCGTGAAGATCACTCCGCGTGTGGATTCCGGCGAAGGTGCCAAGACCTATCTCATTCCGACTTCCAAGCAGATTCTCGCTCAAGAGAACGACTTCGTGAAGGCAGGTACGCCGCTCTCCGAAGGTTCTCTTACACCTGTGGACATCTTGAATATCAAGGGTGCGCAGAAGGTTCAGGAATATATCATTAATGAGATTCAGGAGGTGTATCGTCTGCAAGGTGTGAAGATCAACGACAAGCACTTTGAGGTCATTGTGCGCCAGATGATGCGTAAGATGGAAATTGAGGATCCGGGTGACACGAAGTTCCTGCAGGGTGAACTCGTCAACAAGATTGACTTCCAAGAGGAGAATGACCAAAAGTGGGATCAGAAAGTGGTGGAAGACGCTGGCGACTCCGATGTGGTCAGCAAAGGACAAATCATTTCGGCCAAAAAGCTCCGTGATATCAACTCCTTGTTGAAACGTAAGGATTTGCGACTGGTGGTGACCCGCGATGCTCGCCCCGCCACAGGTAAGCCTATCCTCCAAGGTATCACTCGCGCTTCTCTGCAAACCCACAGTTTCATTTCCGCCGCTTCATTCCAGGAAACGACAAAGGTGCTGACAGAGGCTGCTATCAACGCCAAGTCGGACAGCCTGATCGGTATGAAGGAGAACGTCATTGTCGGCCAGAAGATTCCGGCTGGTACCGGTATGCGCGCCTACCAGAATATCGAAGTCGGTTCCAAGGAAGAATACGAATCCTTGATGGCGTCGAAAGAGGAGGACTAAGGATTAAGACTTAGGACTTGAGACTTGAGACTTTTGAGTAACAATAGCGAATTACATAGAAGTCTAGAGTCTTAAGTCTTACGTCTCGAACCTTAAGATATTTGACAAATACAAGAAACAATAACGATTTATAGAGAATATTGAATATGGCAGAAAATAAAGAACAGAAAATGGATTTGAGCATCAGCGAGGAAGTTGCGCAGGGTGTTTATTCCAATTTGGCGATACTTTCGCACTCTGAAAACGAGTTCTTTGTGGATTTTGCGGCGCTCTCGCCTGGAATTCCCAAAGCGGTTGTGCGCTCACGTATCATTATGACGCCGGTGAATGCCAAACGGCTTTTACGGGCCTTGCAGGAAAACGTTTCCAAATATGAGGAACAATTCGGTGTGATACGCGATACTCCTAACCAGATGCCTCCCTTTATGGGCGGCGGCGGTTTGGCATAATTAGACTACGTTCAATTTTTTATAAATTTTGTGGCGGCTGGGAATGATTTCCTGGCCGCCTTTTTTAATGTAGAATGTAGAATGAAGAATAGGAGGGAGGATTTTTTGTATTTTTGTGCGCTAAAATGATGGATATGACATTTTTCAAAAATTTCTTTATTGTATTAGGAGTTATGTTGTGCAGTGTAGTTTCGTTTGCGCAGTTGGATACCATTCATATCGGACAAATCTCGTCTTCTGTTCCAATCATCGGCAAACTTGCTGATCTTCCGTTTGTTTTTGGTAGGGAAGGAGATTGGTGTTATAGTACTTTTAATCAGGAGATTAAATATTATCCATGGAACATCCATGATTCTGCCTTATATGTTTATCGTGTTAATACAATTTATGATAAGAAGACAGGGACTTCGTATACTTCAGATAAGGATGGGAATATCAGGCTTCATTATTTGGATTTCAAATTGGTGCGTGGCAGCTATATGTCCATAGGGGAGAGAGGCTTGTATCTTACGTATGAAAGCACTTTGGATGATTTTATTAAAGCATTTAACATAACAGATACTATTGAGTTTGGTCCTGCCTTGATGGCTCCGTGGAATTATTATGGGAAAGATAAACCTCGTGGATCGAGACACAAACAATATACTGCTCTATGGTTTTGGACAGATGAGGGACGGCGCACCCATATTACTTTCAGTTTTGATCATAATCGTCACCTGCGGTGCGTTGAATTGGATTATTTCAATGCCGAAAACGTTGAGGTGAGAACGGACTGGTAGTCATGATGAATTTATGAAAGAGCATTTCTGATGATTCGGCTAGTGGAGTGTCTTCGATACTTAGGTTTTTCGACGCTGGGAAGCGTCGCCTCCTAAAAAAATTCATAGAGTGTGTGCCATATCAAAAAAAATGTATCTTTGCAGCGCAAAGTACTTTTAAGATTATGGAAGAAAAAGAAGTCAGACAGACATTGAGTGATATTCGCGAGATGATGAGCAAATCATCTCGTTTTCAGGCGATTAGCGGTTGGTCTATTGTTGTTATCGGGTTGTATGCGGCGGTGGCTTCGCTCATGGCCGCTGCGGTCATCGGGGTGGGGGATTGGCTTCCCTGCTGCGAAAATCTGCAGCGCTATGCCAATTTGAATACGCCATCGCGTATCCATATCGCTGTGCTAATTGCTCTCGGTTTGTTCGCGCTTTCGCTACTTACCGTATTCGTATTCGCTATGATTAAGTCAAAGCGGAACAACCTTCGTCTCACCTTCGATAAGCGTATGGCTTGGATGCTCCTTGACTTCTTTATCCCATTGTTAGCGGGTGGACTGCTCAGCATTGCCTTGGTGATGCAAGGACATTATGGGCTGACTTCCTCCATCATGCTCCTGTTCTACGGTCTTGCGTTGATCAATTGTAGCCATTACACTTACCCGATTCAGCGTTACTTGGGCTATGCGGAATTGATTCTTGGTATCATTGACTGCTTTACGATTTCGCACGCGCTGCTCTTCTGGTTTTTAGGTTTCAGTGTGATGCATGTAGTATTTGGGATTGCTTATGTTTTGATGTTTGAAAGAGGGAAATAGTAATAGTTTCAAGTTAAATCAAGTCCTAAGTCTCAAGTCTCAAGTCTCAAATAAGCAGTCAATAGGCAAAAGGTAGTTTTATAGAAAGAAATACGTTGCAATAAAATAAAAACGATATGGCGATTATTGATGGGTTGAATAAAATTTTCGAGAGCAAGATCCGCTTGGGCATCATGTCGGTGTTGGTGGCCAATGGTTCGGCGGATTTCGCCACGTTGAAGTCGCTGCTGGAGCTCACGGACGGCAATCTGGCGAGTCATACCCGCAGTTTGGAGGATGCAGGCTATATCCGTTGCGAAAAGAAATTCGTGGGCCGCAAGCCGAACACCACCTATATCGTGACGGAAGAGGGTAGGAATGCTTTTGCAGCACATATCGATGCGCTGGAGCGTTTCCTGCAGGAATGCAAAAACTAATTTTTTTTGCCGTGAAACTTTGTACTGCAAAGTACTTTTTAATGTAGAATGAAGAATGTAGAATGAAGAATAAAACTACTTCCTTGAAAGCCCTGAAGGGGCGTCGTATGTTAGCCCAGGGTGAGCGATAGCGAGCCCTGGGACGGATGACGATGATGTCGTCGAGATACGATGCCGCGATGACATTATGAATGGATAATCGATAATATTCACCAAAAATATCAATGAAATGACAACAGAAACGAATGTAAATGAGCAAGACAAAGTGCAAGGACAAAAAGTATTCGCAGAAACGAAGAATGCGAAACCGAAAAGTGACACCGGAAAGTCGAAAAGTCTCGGCCTCTGCTGGAAAATCCTCATTATTGGGATGTTAAGTGTACTCTTGCTGATTCCGCAGCAACTGATTTTGCATCTTGTGGACGAGCGATACAGCACGTCGCGGGAAGCGGAGGCCGAGGTGGAGCAGATGTGGAGCTCCTCTCAGCAGGTAATCGGTCCGGTGGTGCATATCCCCACATGTGACAATCTGACCCCTGATGTCTACCTTCTGCCCGAGGAGTTCAATGTGAAGGGCAATCTGAAGACGGAGAACCGTCGTCGCGGCAGCTTCGACGTGACGGTCTATTCGGCGGAATTGCAGATGGACGGCAGTTTTCTTATCCCCTCATTGTCAGACTATTCCACATCTAAGTATCGTTTGGACAAGGCGGAAGTGATGATTTCGCTGAGCGACTTCAAAGGGCTGACGGAGAATGTCGTTTTTCATCTGAACGGGAAAGATTATGCGATGAGATCCAACAAAGACGCTCAGCTGGGCTCGGTGTTGTGTTGTGCCGTTCCGATTGAGGAACTGACGGATAATAGGCCGGGGTCCTATTCGGTGCGGATGCCGCTGAAAGGCTCTGAAAACTTGATGTTCCTGCCTATCGGCAACAGCAATTCGGTGCGGCTGACTTCTAACTGTGCCACGCCGAGTTTCCAAGGCAATTTCCTGCCCGTAGAGCGCACGGTGAGCGACACCGGCTTCACGGCCACGTGGAAGGTGCTGGCCCTCAACCGCGATTTCGCGCAGTCGGTGACGACGTGGTGTCGCAACTGCGACAAGAGTCCCAATGCGGTGAGCATGGACGAAAACGAGTTCGGGGTGACTATGCGGGTGCCGGTGCTGCAGTACCAGCAGACCACGCGCGCCGTCAAGTACGCCTACCTTTTCATCTTCCTTACCTTTGTCACGGTTTTCTTCGTGGAGTATCGCCGCCAAACGCCGATCCATCCGGTGCAATACATGTTGATTGGGGTGGCGTTGCTCGTTTTCTACACGCTGCTGCTCTCTTTCAGTGAGCACATCCCGTTCCTTTGGTCCTATATGATTTCAATGGTTATGACCATCGCCCTGATTGCGGGCTATTTGTTTGGCATTTTGAAGATTCGCAAGACCGCGCTGATGGTGGGGGCGTTGCTTCTCCTGCTCTATTTGTTTATCTATGTGCTCCTGCAGTTGGAAACCTACGCATTGTTGTTTGGAAGCCTTGGCATCTTCGTGATTTTGGCATTGTTGATGTATGCGTCGCAGAAGGTGAAATGGTATAAAGGGAATGAAGAATGCTGAATGAAGAATGCTGAATGCTGAATGCTGAATGCTGAATGATGGTTACTATAACCCCAATATTATTATAATTTAAAACATCTTCCTTGAAAGCCCTGTAGGGGCGTCGTATGTTAGCCCAGGGTGAGCGATAGCGAGCCCTGGGATTTGAAAGGGCGTCGTATGTCAGCCAAGGGTGAGCGGAGCGAGCCCTGGGACGGATGACGATAAATAAACGATGAATGTAATATGAAAATGTATTTTTGCAAAATGAAATGATAATCAATTGAATATGGAAAAGAAAACATTAAAAGATAGGATTCAAAATGCACTGGCCGCCTTGTGGAGTGCGGTGAAGGCGCATCCGGTAGAAATTTTTATTTTGGTCTATTCGTGTACGGCTGTGTGCCTCCTGATTGCATTCGATGAGGTCGGGAGTGAGTCGTCGTGGTGGTTCCGGCCGGTATATATTGCGCCCTTTACGGTAGTGGCGGCCTATACGCTGCAGGCATTTAGGGATAGGGGAGTTATCTACCGGATGATATATTTGATCCCTTTGCTGCTTACATTTGCGGCCTGCGCCATGCGGTTTCTTCCCGACTGCTTGGAGAGCCCATCTTACTTTATAGCCCTGTTTATCGCGCTCCCGTTATGGATGTGCCTGCGCCATGGAAAATCGGACAATCTGCCCTTTGTGCAGCGCAATGTTCGCATGGTGTGTTCGTTGGCAGGCGCGCTGTTAGTCGCGGGAATCCTTTATGTGCTGTATGGACTCATCGTTTTTTCCGTCAAGACTCTTTTTGATATAACGGATTCGTCTTGGAATGGTTGGTATTTGCAGGCAGTTGTGTGGTTGTTTCTCGGATTGGCGCCGACCCTGTTTTTCGCTTTCGAAGACAAAAATAGTGAACTCTACATCCGTCGTTTCGGGACTGTTCTTCTCAATTGGGTCCTGACGCCTGCCTTGCTAATCTATATGGCGGTGTTGTATGTGTATGCGGCTAAAATTCTCTTTACCTGGAATTTGCCCAAAGGAGGGGTGTCCATTATGGTGGGCGTTTTTGTCGGTGTGGTCATGTTAGCCAAGATGTTGCAGCTATTGGTGGACAAACACCCGTTTCGTTGGTTTTACGACCATTTCAGTTTGTTTGCTTTGCCTTTGTTGGTGCTTTTCTGGACCGCGGTGGGTCGAAGGCTTTCGGATCACGGGCTTACGGAATCGCGCTATTATCTGGTGTTGTGCGGTGTCTTTATGACCCTCTTTGTTGTTTTGTTCCTGTTTTCGAACAAAAAAGGCTATTTCATGCTCGCTGCGGCTGCCTTCGTCGTGGTGGTCGCAATGGTTTGTATACCGCCTTTGTCGGGCGAGCGGGTGGCACAACGTGCCCAAATCCACCGCGTGCGGTCGTATGCTAGGCAACTCGGCCGTTTGAATGAAGACGGCACCTTGCGCCTTGCCGAGCCGGATCCTGCGGATACGCTTGACATTGAGAAACATCGGAAACTCTATCAGTCCCTAGAGTATGTTTCTGATCATAATTCGACGCTAATGAGTCAGGAACTCGGTATTGAGTACAAGTCCGACTATCTGACGACCTTATCGGAAGAAACCCGCCAATATGCTTCAGCTTATATTGCCGAAGAGGTGTCTGAAGAAGGGGAAAATATTCACACTCAACTGAGAACGGTGTATCTGTATAATCATCTCGATACTCCATTAGAGGTGGAAGGGTATAAGCGAATGTATTTCTCCTTGGAAAAGGCAATAGAGGGGGAAGATGGTTTGGATATTACTGCCGATTGGATTTTCAAAAAGCAGTTGGAGAAGCTCGGTTGCCCCGATAATCAACCCACGAAGGATTGGCTTGAGGATCATGAGCAGGAACTGATGGTTTATCGAACGGATAGCCTGATGGTGGTGTTTTCGAATCTGACCTTGAGCAAGAACGAACAGGATAAGTGGGAAGTGGATTGGTGTGGTGAGGATTTTGTGCTGGTTCGATGACGGGGAAAATGGAGAATGGCGGGTGTTGAATAAAGAATTTATATCTTCGCGGTTTGAAATAATAGGTGTTTATGAAACGTGGTTTTTGTTTAGTTGTTTGGTGTTTGCTGTGCTTCTATGGTTTATTTGCGCAGGAAGATGGCCGTGACCGGCGCGCCCTGCTTTACATCGGCGGGCGGGTGAATGAGATTTCCGTTGCGCCTGACGGGCGGATTTGGCTGACCACCCTCCTCGGTAACCTCTATTGCACGGCACATCCTGATTCCAATTGGCACAAATGGAATATACCCGAAGAGTCAAAAAAAGAGGATGATTATTTGGGCCTTTACAATTCTGATCTCGACCGCATCACATTTTTCAACAAAGATACCGCTATCCTTTCGGGTTATATCTATAGTGATGCAGGAAAAACCAAGAAGGACGGCTATTTTCGGACGACAGACGGCGGCCGGCATTGGGAATTGCGCAACTACGGCACTGATTGCTGGATTTACACGGCGTTTGCCCTGCGCGATGGACAAGCCTGGATGGGTACGGAAGGCAAGACGATTTTCTATTCCAATGATTATGGGCTTAATTTCCAGAAATTAACCGTATCGGAGATGAATTCGGGCCGCGTTTACGATCTTTTCATGCAGGATGCGCAGCATGGTATGCTGGGATCCAATGGTGGTGAAATCCTTCTTACAGATGACAATTGGCGGACAGCCCGCAAAATCCCCACTCCGGCGGAACAGAAGAAATTGATAATCAAGGATGAACGCCATGACGATTTTCGAATCCAGAAAGTGCTGATGTGGCGGAATTATCTGCTGGTGAAGCAGTATGGACAGAGTTTTTTCACTTCCAAGGAATCCATTGATTGGCAGCCGCTGCCGAAGGCTGTGTATCAGTTTGCCCTGGATGAGGAAACCGGAAATCTCATGGCAGTGGGCGAAAACCGTCATCTCTTTGTCTTTACCTCCCCAACGGAATACCAATTGTTTGCAGAGGACTCTCTCCCCGTTTATTTCCCAATAGATCTCAAAGTGGTTGGCGGGAATATGTACATGTTGATGTCCGACGCATCACTCTTTTTCGCAGACCGCGACGGTTTGAGGCAGATGATTCCCTACACTACGGACTTTCCAATTGAGATCCCGTCTCCGCACGCAGAAGGAAAATCGTTGGTGTGGGCGTCAGAACGCAAGCATCTTTATGTGGCTGAGAAATCGGATCGTTGGTGGTATCGCGAGGCGGTGCTGCCATTTAGAGTGAAGGATATCACCTTGTTGGACGACAGCACCGTAGTGTTGTGGGACGGAATGGAGAACCACCGCTATTCCCTGCGGAATCATGTTTTGGAGTCGTATCATCCTTTTGAGCCGCTGCGGGAGTTTCTTTCAGCCCCCATCAAGGAGTTCAAGATCCAATCTGGCTCCCAGGGATGTTTCCATTTTGACAGAACGGCAATGACGTACACCACTACGCCCCAAGATTCCATCTTTGAGGCTGCTTATATATCCAAAGACAGCGGATGGGAAGGTTCGGATTCTGTTGTGATTGATTATCAAGTCAGTAAGCACTTGTTAATCAATATTTTGAATGAGATTAATGCGCGTCCGGAGAAGATTCCGGATATTCACGACTTCCACGTCACCGATGCCGAAGTGCAGCAATATCTGGCTGAAGTGGATTCTAGTTTGAAACTTGGGAAATATCATCCAGACAAAAAATTTCCAGACTCTGCAAAAGAATTGTTTTATTCCATCCCCAATCGGTTGGATGAAATTGACACGCTGATGCTTTACGAGATTCTCAATATGGACGAGGGGTTTTGGAGCACGACCAGCAATTGGTTTGTGGTGGCGTTTGTCAACCAGAATCAGGATACACTGTTTGTGAGTAGCGACTATTATGAAGATCCCAATCCGTGGTACATTCCGTGGCATTTCGAGTACAAAGGGTTGCATTTCAACTGTTATAGCCTTGATTTTTCGCAATATATCCAGCAATGTGTCACGGAAGACTTTTTCGGGCGTACGGCATTCGGCAACGAAGGTCTCCTAATGAAAATAGGGCAATGGTACTGGCGGAAAAGTCGTTAAGTGAAACCGCTGAAGAATAGGGTGGGCGAATAGCGGCAATCTGCCGATTTCTAACAATACGCCGCTCAGAGAATCGCGAGTAACTATATTTTTATTATTTTTGCGGTTTCAAAATCTGATACGTTGGAAGAACAGGATATACGGAAAATTCAGGCCGCGCTGAAAGAGACGAAGAACATCACGATCGTCTTTCATTTCAACCCTGACGGTGATGCGGTAGGCAGTGCATTGGCTTTGTATAACTATTTTAAGGACGAAGGTTATTCGGTTACGGTGATTTCACCGAACCCGTTTCCCGATTTTCTGCAATGGATGCCCGGCGCCGACCAAATTCTTGTGGCTCAGGAAAATTTGGATGAGGCTCGGAAGCGTATTAAGAAAGCCGACATGCTATTCGTGGTCGATATGAATGCCCCGCACCGTGCGGGACAAGATCTGCAGAACTCCATCAGCAAGTTTACCAATTTTAAAGTGCTGATAGACCACCATGTGCAGCCCGATATTACCTGTGATGTGATGTACTCCACCAAACTTACTACTTCTGCTGCAGAATTGGTTTATAATTTTCTGTATCAATATCTTACACCAGGGAAACCCCTCACGCGCGAGATTGCGGAATGTCTCTATGTGGGCATCATTACCGACACGGGATCAATGTCCTATACTTGTGATTTTCCTGAATCCTACACCGTGTTGCGCAAATTGATAGAAACGGGTATCAACGGGGAGGAAATCCATCGCAAGGTTTATGACAACTATACCGAAAGTCGCATGAAACTGCTCGGTCTGGCTTTGTCTCAACGCATGACGGTGATGTCGGAGTATGGTGCGTCCTATATGTATCTGACAAAGAAAGATCTTATCGATAATAATTTTCAAATAGGTGATACAGAGGGTTTTGTGAATTATGGACTCTCTTTGAAATCGGTACATTACACGGCTTTTTTCACGGAGCGTGACAATCGTATTCGTGTGTCGTTCCGCTCCAAAGGTATTGTGGATGTCAATCTTTTCGCCCGTAAGTATTTTGAGGGTGGCGGTCATGCCAATGCCGCAGGTGCTTTCTACCATGGCACTATGGAGGAGGCTATAGCCCATTTTGAGAAAGCTGTTCGCGAGACAGCGGAGATACAGTCTTAATCAATGCGTAAGTTTTTGTCTATCATAATGTTAACGGTGATTGTTGGCGCATTTGTCGCATGTGATAACCAGAAGGTCACAGGCACTGTGGTGTCGTCATCGAATGAGGGGAAAGAGGACAAAGATGCGCCTTATGTGGAAGGGAATAAGAACATCATGCGCCGTGAAAACGAGGAAATGCAGATGTTCATTGGCCGATACGGGTGGGAGATGCAGCGCACGCCCACCGGCCTCTACGTGGAGGTGCTTGCGCCTGGCGCCGGCGACCTTTTCCGAGAAGGCGATCGCGTGGCGTTGAAATACCGCACCTTCCTGTTGTCCGGGGAACAGGTTTACAACTCCGACAGCAACGGGGTGAAAACCTTTATTGTGAACCGTTCGGAGGAGATTGACGCTTTGCATGAGGTGGCGCAGATGTTGCGTCCGGGCGCCCGGGCACGGCTTGTTATCCCGTCACATCTGGGCTATGGGGTGACTGGCGACGGCGACCGGATACAAGGTCTCCAACCCTTCATGATGGAAATCCATGTCTTGGACGCCGGTGAGAAATTACCCGAAACAATAATACCAAATCCATATAACTGAATCTTGAAATGAAGAGATGTCCTTTGATATTGCACTTGCTGACGGTCCTGTTGTGCTTGACTGCGGTTTCCTGCCAGAAATATGACGGTTTCAAACGCGGTTCAGGCGGTTATTATTACCGATACCATATCACAAGCGAGAGTGATGTGAGCCCCAAAACGGGTGATTTTGTAGAGGTTAATATGGCCTTGCGGGCCGGCGACGAGGTCTTGACACCGATGACCCGTAACAATATGTTGGTGGACGATCTCTATAGTGGCGATTTTTTCACTGCCTTGCGAAATATGCATCTTGGTGACAGTGCGACTTTCATTTTCGACGGAAAGAAATTCTATGAGGAATTTCTCAATATGGGCGAATATCCTTACGGGGCAACGCCGGTATACGCGGATGTGAAGTTGCTGAAAATTCTTTCTAAAGATAATCTCGAGAAGGCCAATGAGATGTATCAAGAACAGCGTAAAGAACAGAGCCGGCAGGAAGATTCTATAGTGAAAGCGTATGCAAACATGAACAATCTTACGAATAGCTGCAGGGGCATCTACTATTCAATCAACAAGAAAGGCAATGGGGTGAAACCGTTGAAGAATAAGACCGTCCAGATTTTGTTCAAGGGCCGGAAAATGAATAACGAAGAGTTTGATAGATGTGTGGATCCGTCGCATCCTCGTGTTTTCGAGATCGGGCAGCATCAAATCGCCCGTGGAATTGAGATTATCGTGCAGGAGATGAATGAGGGGGACCAGATTACCGCCATTATCCCGTCCTCCTTGGCTTTCGGGGAAAAGGGCAATGAGGATTATGGCATTCCGCCGTTTACCCCGGTGGTTTTTGATATAGAGTTGCTGCGAGTTGTGACCAAGTGATGGAACAATAAACATAAATGATTATTTCAGTTAAATCAAAGAAGATAATGATGAAAAAGATTACAAAATTCATGTTGATCGGTTTGGCCGTCGCCACCGTTATTTCTTTTTGCTCATGTAGCAAATACAAAGGATTCAAGCAAGACGATTCAGGTTTTTATTACCAGTTCCATGGGGATATCCATGACACTGCCCCGCAGCCTAAGACTGGCGATTATGTGGTTTTCCTGTTCTCTCTTCGTGCCGGCGATTCGTTGCTTCTTCCGATGTCACCGCAGTCGATAATTATGGATTCTCTCTATGAAGGAGATATCTTCGCCGCACTGCGCTCCATGCATGTGGATGATAGCGCCACGTTTATCTTGGACGGCCCGAAATTTTTCGAAAAGATGCTTCCTGGCCAGGATTACACTTTTGGCGAGGATCCGTTTTATGTGGATATGAAACTTCTGGGCTTGGTGGATAAAGAGGAGGTTTTGAGAGCCCAAGCGGAGTATGCAAAGATGGTTGATGAGCGCAAAGAATTGGAACCCGGGGAAATAGAGCAATATCTCCAAGATAATCCTGGTCTAAAGATGTCTAAATCAGGTGTTTATGTGAAAAATATAAAACAAGGCAAGGGGCCTAAAGTGGAAACTTTGCAGAAAGTCAAAGTGAATTATAAGGGTAGTTACATTGATGGGAGAGTCTTCGACAGTTCTCAAGATGGCGAACCGTTCACGTTCACGGTTGGTGCCGGACAGGTGATTCCCGGCTGGGATGCAGTCGTGTCGGAAATGAGGGTTGGCGACAAAGTGACGGTGCTTATCCCGTCTCATCTTGCTTATGGCGAGGGCAATCAAGTCATCCCACCCTATACTCCGCTTGTGTTCGACATTGAACTTCTCGAAATCGCAGAGTAGGACGCCGAGACACGTAGAAGAGGCAAGGACACCGTAAACTCAAAATAATCATGTACGCATTGCGAATAGCCCAAGCCCTGAACCTTACGGAGGAGCAGGTGCGGAATACGTTGAACCTGTTGGAGACAGGTGCGACGATTCCGTTCATTTCCCGTTACCGCAAGGAGGTTACAGGCTCGTTGGATGAGGTGCAGATTGGCAATATCAAAGATCTGTATGCCAAATGGTTGGAATTGGACAAGCGTCGTGCCGCCATTCTGGATTCTATTGCGGAGCAGGGCAAACTTACCCCTGAGTTGCGTGAGAAAATCGAGCAGGCGGATACGATGAGCGCATTGGAGGACCTATACCTTCCGTACCGTCCGAAACGCAAAACGCGCGCTTCGGTGGCTGTGGAGAAAGGTCTGCAACCTTTAGCTAAGTTGCTGCTTGCCCAGCGTCCGGTTGACCTGGAGGGCGTAGCGGCCAAATACGTCAGTGAGGAGAAAGGGGTGGCTACAGCGGATGAGGCGCTGGCTGGCGCGCGTGACATCATCGCCGAACTGGTCAGCGAGAATGTTGGCCTCCGGGCCCGTCTGCGCAGCACATTCTTAAAATACAGCCGCATTTCCACCCGTCTGATTCCTGACAAAATTGATGAGGACGAAAAATACCGCATTTATTATAAAGCGGAGGAATTGCTGGCTAAGGCGCCGTCGCACCGCATTTTGGCCATGTTGCGCGGTGAGGAGGAGGGCATTTTGCGTGTGCATATCGCCCCCGACGAGCAACGTACCCTTGCCGATATGAAACGCCGTCTCATCAAGAACAACAGCAACAGCGCACAGCAGGTTTGGTTGGCTGCCACGGACGCTTACAAACGGTTGTTGCAGCCGCAGATGGAGACCGAAATGCGTCATTTCTACAAGGAAAAGGCCGACAAGGAGGCCATAGCGGTATTTACCAAGAATGCGCGTCAGCTGCTTCTCGCCGCCCCACTAGGGCAGGTGACGACATTGGCGATTGATCCAGGTTTCCGCACGGGTTGTAAAGTGGTGATTCTCGACCCCCAGGGAAAACTGCTCTATAACGAGACTATTTACCCACATCCTCCGGTTGCGCAGTACAAGCTTGCCTCAGACAAACTTAAACGTTTAGTGCTTCAGTATAAGGTGGATGCTATAGCCATCGGTAACGGAACTGCTGGGCGGGAAACGGAAAATTTTGTGCGCCATATCCCCTTCGAACGCGATGTGAAGGCTTTTATGGTGAACGAAAGCGGCGCCTCGGTCTATTCGGCTTCGTCTGTCGCTCGCGAAGAGTTTCCCGACTATGATGTGACAGTCCGCGGAGCGGTCTCCATCGGTCGTCGGCTCATGGACCCGCTGGCCGAATTGGTGAAAATCGACCCGAAATCCATAGGGGTGGGGCAGTATCAGCACGATGTCAACCAGAAAATGCTGCAAGAAAGTTTGCAAACCACGGTGGAGAGCTGCGTGAACTATGTGGGTGTGGAGTTGAACACCGCGAGCAAACAGTTACTGTCGTATGTTTCAGGTGTCGGGCCGGCTTTGGCGCAGAACATCATTGACTACCGTAACGAAAACGGGGCTTTTGCTTCCCGTGAGGAACTGAAAAAAGTGCCTCGTTTCGGAGCCAAGGCTTTCCAGCAATCCGCTGGGTTCCTACGAATCCGGGAAGCCGCGAATCCCCTTGACGGAAGCGCTGTGCACCCCGAAAGCTATAAGGTCGTCGAAAAAATGGCTGCCGAGCTTAACTGCTCAGTTGCCGATTTGATAGCGAACAAAGAGCTGCGCCAACAGATTGTGCTGGAGAACTATGTTACCGAAACGGTTGGCTTGCCCACGTTGGAGGATATTATGAAGGAGCTGGCCAAGCCCGGCCGCGATCCGCGCACCCAGTTTGAAATGTTCGAGTTCGACAGGAACGTCCGAACCATCAATGATTTGAAACCTGGCATGGTGCTGCCTGGAATCATTACCAACATGACCAATTTCGGTTGTTTTGTCGATATCGGCGTGCATCAGGACGGACTTATACATATCAGCCGATTGAGCGATCATCGTATCTCAGACCCCTCCGAAGTGGTGCATCTCAACCAAAAAGTGATGGTGCGTGTCGAGGGTGTGGAGATTGACCGGAAGCGAATTAGTCTTGCGCTTGAGCGTTAGAATCAGGACTTTAATGGATGGGTTATGCCTTAGGTGGCGTTTTTTTTCAACCACGCGTTAAGGTATCTATTTTTTTATTACTTTTGCTACGCTTTATATTCGTTTGAATATTTTTTTAACTTGCTGAAAATTAGTAATATAAAATAAAATCCAAGTATGAAAAATTTGACAGACAACACCTCTTTGGGCAAGATGATCTTGCTTTGCAACGTGGTGGTTTTGGTGCTTTTCATTATTTCGATGATTTTTTTAATGAAATTCGACAAGACCAACACTGCCGTCATCCAAGAGCGTAACCATTACAACAATCTGTATGAGTCGTATGCCATGGCTCAGCACCCGCTTAAGCAGGACAGTGCGGAAGTGGCTTACTACCAGTATAAACTGGATACGCTGCAGAAAAAAACGGCTGCCACTAAAGACGAAAAGAAAGCCCTTGCCGAGAGCATTGAGGTTACCAAGCAGACTTTGTCCGATAAGACAAAACAGCAGGCCGATAATTTGGCCAAACTTGCTGAACTTGAGGAAGAATTCGCCCCGGCTCAGCAGAATTGGGACCAGTTGAACGCTGACAACGCTGCCGCCAAGACGAAATTTTGGGTGATAGCTTTGATTACGGTTATTGCTTTCTTGATTAAAACATTCTTGTTTGCAAGATGGGGAGCCAAAAACAACCAGAACCTCCAAAATATCGCATCCTGGATGAAGAACGGAATGAAACCCTGGATGTCATACGTGGCATGGTTCGTTCCTATCTATAACCTGATTAAACCCCTCTCTTTCTTCAAAGAAGTGTGGAATGAGACCGATTATTGTCTCGCAGAATCGGGAGCCGTTACCCGCGACCCTGAGGCTATAGATAATTCAAACATCTACATGTCCATTTGGTGGGCTTTCCTGCTGATTAGTGTTTGGATTATGAATGCGGTGTTGTTCTTTACATTCTTCCGTGAAGGCGCTTTCTATGTCAAAGCGAATCATGGCACAATGGTTGTCGTTGCCATCATTATTATGGTGATTACAATGGCTCTCGAAGCCTATCTCATTCTTCAATATAACAAGAAGAATAAACAACTTCTGGAGAAGTAAGAGTTTATTTCACAGTAATAAAGGAAGCAGGGCTAACACCCTGCTTTTTTTATGGGGAAAAGAAGGCTGGCGAGGGGCGGTCAGGGAAGGGTTTTCTCAATGGTTTTCCAGAGAAGATCTGCCGAGCGTTCCCATGTGAAAAGATGTTGCCTTGCTTTGCCCTTCTCAATCAGTTCTTGACGAAGCTCCGGATGGTCGTGCAGTTGGCACAAGGCGTCGGTGATTTCATCAACTTGGTAGGGATTGACGAGCAGGGCGGCATCACCGGCGATTTCAGGCATGGAGGAGATATTGGAGGTGATGACGGGCGTTTGCGCGTTGAAAGCGTCTACAATGGGCAGTCCGAAACCTTCGAACAGGGAGGCATAGACCAATGCGGTGGCGGAGGCTGTCAGCGCACTCAGCACATCGATCTGCTGACGGCCTAGCATCACCACGTCTTCGCGATGGCGCATGGCCAGGAAGGTGTCCTCGATTTCTCCGGCCCACCATTTCTTGTCGCCCACCACTACAAGTTTTGTGGTGCTTTCGGTACGGTCTTTGAATGCGTCAAATGCCTTGAAGATGTTGTCCAGGTTTTTGCGTTTGTGAATCAGTCCGACGAATAAGAAGAAGTTGCAACCATCTGTGTATTGTTGTTTTATGGCATTTTTTTGTTCTGTTGTCAAAGGCTTATAAGCTGGATTTGCGCCGTTATAGACCACGTCAATCCGTTCTGCGGGAATTTGGTAGCTTTGTCGGATGTCATCTCGGCTGAACTGTGAAACGGTTGCCAAACGAGTGGCGTTCCGGGCGAATTTAGGGAAAAAGCGGTCGTAGTAGCGTCGCACTACTGGGGGGACGAATTCGGGATGGTGCAGGAAGTTGAGGTCGTGGATGACGTTGACAACGGGGATGTTGAGCCGGGTGGGAATCCAGCCGTCGGTGGAGAGAAACAAGTCCGGTTTTATCGTTCTCAGTTTCAAAGGAATGCCGAATTCAAAAAAGAGGAACCACAGATATGGATGTCGTGCCTGCGGGTGTGCCACAACGGGTGTGACATTGTTGCTGAAAATGAAGGATTCGTCAAATTTCCGGTCAAAAAGAAAGAAGAACTGGTGTTCGGGGTGCGCTTGCGTGATGCGGGACAAGGTTTCGCGCGAGAATTGTCCGATGCCCTCCAATCTGTCTTTCAGCAGCAGACGTGTGTTAACGGCAATCTTCATAAAATGTCAGATGGATAACGGTTGGGTTAAGCAGAATGGGAACCCTTCGGGTCGCTGCTGGTGCGATAAGTGTAATCGTCCGAAGTTTCTTTTTTGGGGTCGTGGGATTCCTTTTCCGGGGTTGCCGGCTCGATGTCCTTGATATTCAGTTGGGTGCTCACCACGTTATTCCAACGGTTCTCCTCCACATGGTAAAGAACGTTGAAGGGTTTGGAATTGCTGATGACCGGCAGCAGCGATTTCTGGTTAAAGGCAATGCCGTCGAAAGAGCCGCTACGCTCGTAGGGGCTGAGGATTCTGCATTTGAGGTGTTTGTCTCCCACGATGCGGGCGTTGCCCTCGTCAACGACGCCGTCGGTCTCAAAAATAGGTTCCATATTGCCAGGACCGAAAGGAGCGAATTTTTTGAGTTGTTCAAGGAAAAGAGGGGTGATTTCGGAGAGTTTGAGAGCCATGTCAACAGTGATTTCGGGCTCGTAGGAGGATTCGTCCAAGTTTTCTTTTACATACTCTTCAAAACGTTGGGAGAATTCCTCATAATTCTCCTCTTTCATGGTAAGGCCTGCCGCATATTTGTGGCCGCCGAAATGCTCGAGCAGGTCGGCACAGGAGTCGATGCCGTCGTAGATGTTAAACTCTTTGACAGAGCGGGCGGAGCCGGTGATGAGCCCGTCGTCGGAGCGCATCAGCACGATGGTGGGCTTGTAGAATTCTTCGACGAGCCGCGAGGCCACAATACCGATGATGCCCTTTTCCCAGGACGGGTTGTATATGACGATGCTCTTGCGGTTTTCGAACTCATGCGAGTTCCGGATCATGTCCATGGCCTCCTCTGTGGCGTTCTTGTCCTTCTGCTTGCGTTCGTTATTCTGTTTGTTGATGCGGTTGCTGATTTCCACGGATTTATCCTCGTCTTCCACGATGAACAGGCGTACTGACTCACGTGCGCTTTTGATTCTGCCGGCGGCGTTGATGCGCGGGCCGACATAGAACACCAGGTCGGAGATGGAAATGACGCGAGTGAAGAATGTGTCTTCGCGGAAAGGCGGATAGGTTCTCATTTTGATGCCGGCCTGGTCGAGGATGGTGCGTATGCCCATGCGGGGGACTTTGTTGATCATTTCGAGTCCGAAGTGGGCGAGTACGCGGTTTTCGCCAGTGATGGCGACGATGTCGCAAGCGATGCTGACGGCCACGAGATCCATGCGTTTGAGCCACAACTCATCAGGCAGTTCGTTCTGCATGCAATAGCCTTGGATGAGTTTGAAGCCGACACCGCAGCCAGAGAGTTCCTTATAGGGGTATCCGCAGTCTTTGCGTTTTGGGTCGAGGATGGCGTGCGCATTGGGGAGAGTATCGCCTTCGAGATGGTGGTCAGTGATGATGACGTCGATGCCGTACTGGTTGGCTAAATCGACCATGTCGTTGGCTTTGATGCCGCAGTCAAGGGAAATGAGCAGGGTGATACCGTTGTTTTTGCAGAAATTGATGCCTTGCTCGGTGATGCCATATCCTTCTGTGTAACGATCTGGTATGTAATATTTTACGTATTCATGGGCATCGTTGCCACGAATTTCGCACAGGAAAGAGTAAACCAAGGCTACGGCGGAGGTGCCGTCCACGTCATAGTCTCCGTATACCATGATTTTCTCGTCATGAACGATGGCGCGGGAGAGACGTTCGACGGCAATTGACATATCCTTCATCAAGAAAGGATTATGAAGTTTTTCCAAATTAGGTTCAAAAAAGTCGCGCGCCTCCTGAACCGTGGAGATGCCACGCTGGGCCAAGAGCGTAGCAAGAGGACGCTCAAGATGCAGATGCTCACATAGTTGCGAGACAATTGCATCGTCAGGAAGCTCTTTTTTTACCCAATGTTTCTTCATATTTTTTTGTTCAAAATACGCGCCGCAAATATAATTAATATTTTGGAAATATAAAACATCAAATATTTCCTATCTTCATTTTTTTGTCAATGTCGGAGATATATTGCTTCATTTTCTTGTCTGTCTCGCTGAGGTTCCGGATGGTGCGGCAGGCGTGGAGGACCGTGGCGTGGTCTTTGTTCCCGCAATAGGCACCGATGACGGAGAGGGGCAGATGGGTATATTTTTTAGCAAAATACATGCTGATCTGGCGTACTTGGACGATTTCCCGTTTGCGGGTTTTGGCGTTGATGGCTTCCACGGGGATGCCGAAGTAGTCGCACACGATTTTCTGGATGTACTCGATGGAAATCTCTTTGGCTGTGGATTTTACGTATTTGTCAACCATTTCGCGGGCGAGGTCGAGGGTGATATCCCGGTGGTTGAGGGAGGCTTGTGCCAGGATGGCAATCATGGCGCCCTCTAGTTCGCGCGTGTTGGCGGTGATGCGCAACGCGAGATAGTCGATGACCTCTTTGGAGAACTCTATCCCGTTGTTTTCCAGTTTTTTAGTGATGATGGCAGTACGGGTTTCAAGATCCGGCACCTGCAGGTCGGTGGCTAAACCCCATTTGAAGCGGTTCAGCAGACGCGGTTCGAAGCCGGTGATGTCAACCGGCGACTTGTCGGAGGTCATGATGATCTGTTTCTTGAGCTGGTGCAGATGATTGAATATTTGGAAGAAAGCCTCTTGGGTCTTGGTTTTGTTGCCGGAAATGAACTGTATGTCGTCGATGATGAGCATGTCCACAGCCTGGTAGAACCAATAGAAGTCGTTGAGGTTCTCGCTCTTGACGGCCTCCATGTACTGCTGGTAGAAGGTGTCGGCGCTTACGTAGATGACGATTTTGTCGGGGAAGTTGATTTTGGTCTGGATGCCAATGGCATTGACCAAATGGGTTTTGCCGAGGCCTACATCGGAATAGATGAACAGGGGGTTGAATGGCGTCTGTCCTGGCGCTTTGGCGATGGACATGCCGGCGGCCACCGCAAGACGGTTGCAGTCGCCCACCACGTAGTTGTCGAAAGTGAGTGTTTCGGAGAGGTTGGAAGGGATGCGCTGTTTTTTGATGCCGGGCACCACGAAAGGCCCGGGGATATCCTTGCGCTCCATGGCATTGACATCCAACGGAGGCATCATCGGAGGGTTTTTGACGGACTTACGGGGAGAGGAGGATATGGTTATGGAAGAGGTCTGTGCCGGAGTTTTGCCGCGCTCGACGAGCACCTTGTACCGAAGTTTCGCGTCATTGCCCAGGAGCTTGCGTATGGAAGACCGGAGCAGGTCGACATATTGCTCTTCCAAAATCTCTTTGTACCACAAACTTGGCAACTCGATGGTGAGCAGTTTGTCGTCAAGGGAGACGGCGTTGATTGGCTCGAATATCATGGAGTAAACCTCCGGCGACACCGTGTCTCTGATGATTTCCAAACATTGATTCCAAATAGTGGTATATGAGGGTATCTCTTTTTCCATTGGCAGTAGAGTTTCTTGATTCTTTTTTTATAATTTTGATATTTAACAAGTTAGGTGAAAGTATTGATACTGAATTTCACACTGCAAAACTAACAAAAAAAATGTTCAAAAAAAATCAAAAAACCTATTGATTTTTTGAAAAAAAAGTGTAATGAAACTTAACAAAGACTATTTCAATGAGTTACGGAACTGATCGTATTTCCCGACATCAAACCATTCGTCGCTGTCGTGCGGGTATGCGAGGATACGGCGCTGTTCTGCCATGGAAAGGTAGAAACTCGTGACCGACGACTTCTCCACCGACGGAACTTCACGGGCGAAAGAGGTGTTGAGAAGATGTATCCCGCTGAATGCCAGTTCTTCACAGTTTGTAGTGTCGGAAACGGCAATCTCTTCACCAGTCTTCACGTTCCTCCAACCGCATAGCCGGTGCGTGTCTTTGTCGAACAAGAAGTAGCGTTGTGTTTGTCTGTGCCTTACGGCCAATGTGGCGTCTGAATTATTATTTATATGGTTGATTATCAGTTTTTTGAGATCTATATCGGAAACTATGTCCACGTTGTAAAGCAGCAACAGGTCGCTGTCCTGCCAGAGGTGTTCCGCAAATTTGAGCCCGCCGGCCGTGTCGCGCAGGTATGCCCTTTCATCGGAAATGAGGATTTGGTTTGCCTTGGGATGATTCCGCAAGGAGCCAATCATCATATCCGGGAAATGGTGCACATTGACGATGACTTTTGAGACTCCAGCTTGGAATAATTTTTCTAAAGCGTTGTCTAATAATGTTTTATCATTATAGCAAACCAAAGCCTTTGGTTTTGAGGCGGTTAGCGGGTACAATCGCGTACCTAAGCCTGCGGCGAATATGAATCCCGTGATTTTCATTCTGCATTTTTTCTGGGTCGCAAAAGTAACAAAAAGATGTTGATTACATCTTCAGGGAAGTGTTTTTTTTTGTTCGTATTGTGTTATTTTTGCATTTTGAATTCAAAAAGTATAACAATGAAAAAAGTTGTTTTTATCGCAATAGTTTGTCTGTCAGTCGTGCTTGGCGCCTGCAAACATGTCGTCACCACCGAATATACCATCGGTTGCCTGAGTTTCACCGCTGCTTCTCTTGAAGGATCTGAATGGCAGACCATCGAATCGTATTTCCAGTCGAATGTGGAATACAACAAGTTAGTCTCCTTTGACGGGAATTCTCTTGCGGAGAATGATGCCCAGGCGAGACAGCTGTACAACGAGCAAATACAGAAAATAGACGCGGATTCTGTCTGTTCGCTGCTCATCGGTGCCGATGATTATACTTATGGGATAGCGACGAAGAATGCGAGCGGCAACTATCGCATCATCAAAGCGATGAAGTTTACAGCAAACGGTGCCACCGAAGTGACCGAGTAGTCCTTTTATCTTTTTACCCGCTCTTTCAGCATCGGGACGAACAGGCAGTCTCCGAAATCTTCCTCTTCGTATTCCGTGTCGCTGATTTTCACAATTTTTTTCATCATTTGGGATTCCGTTCCGACGGGAATCACCATGATTCCACCTATGGCAAGTTGTTCGATCAGCGCTTCCGGAATTTCCGGTGCGCCGCAGGTGACGATGATGCGGTCGTAGGGGGCGAACTGCGGCCAGCCTTTGAAACCGTCGCCATAGTAGGTGACTACACTCGGAGCTAGTTTGTCCAATAGCGGTCTTGTATGCTGGAAGAGCGCGATTTGGCGTTCGATGGTGTAGACTTTAGCTCCCATCGCGTACAGGATAGCGGCTTGAAATCCGGATCCCGTGCCGATCTCCAACACTTTGTGCCCGCGTCGCACTTCCAGCAACTGCGACTGGAATGCAACCGTTGAAGGTTTGGAGATGGTTTGGTCGGTGGTGAGTTTGATGGCGATATCTTCGTAGGCACGCGGCCAAAGGAATGACTCCAGAAAGAGGTGCCGTTCCATCTTGTCGAAGGCCGCGAGCACGTTTTCGTCGGTGATGCCCTTCTCACGGAGCCCTTCAATCATCCGTTTCTTCTGACCCAGCAAAAGGTAGTTCTGTGTTGCCATATCGCAGATTAGAGCCCGAATGAAGAACCATCGAAGCAGTGGGTGCAGAGACGCTCCTTGGATAGCCCGATGGCGTTTGTAATCGTATCTAAAGTATTGAATTTCAAGGTGTCAACTCCGAGGTGCTGGCGAATAATCTCCACCATGTGGGCATATTCTTTCGTGGAACTGTCCAAATAGAGTTCCAGATTTTTGTTGTCGTCCCCCTCCAGTTCTTTGATGACACGGCGCGTGATGAGTTCCATCACGTTTTTGGAGGCGGAGAAGTTCAGAAACTCGCATCCGTAGATAAGGGGAGGGCAGCTGATGCGGATGTGCACCTCTTTGGCGCCGTATTCGTACATCATCTTGACATTGTCGCGAAGTTGGGTGCCGCGCACGATGGAGTCGTCGCAGAAGACGATGCGTTTGCCTTTAAGCAGATCTCCGTTGGGCAGCAGCTTCATCTTGGCCACGTGCTCGCGCATCTCCTGGCTGACGGGCATGAAACTGCGCGACCAGGTAGGGGTGTATTTGACGATGGCGCGTTGGTAGGGGATGCCTTTGCCGGTGGCGTAACCGAGGGCCATGCCGATGCCGGAATCGGGGATGGCAGACACGAAGTCCGCCTCCACATCGTCACTCTTGCCCATGGCGTATCCGAGTCCGTAACGGGCACTTTCTACATTGATATTCTCGTAGTTCACAGAGGGGTATCCGTAATATATCCACAAGAATGAGCAGACCTGCATCTGTTTGTTCGGGGCGAGCAGTTGCTTGATGCCGAGAGGAGTCACCTTCACAATTTCACCGGGCCCGACAAAATATTCGGTTTGGTAATCCAAATTGGCAAAACTGTGGTTTTCGGAAGCCACCACGCGGCCATCCTCCTTTTTGCCGATAACGATGGGGGTTCGGCCGTAATAATCGCGCGCCGCGATGAGGCCGTCCTCCGTCAAAATAAGAATGGAGCAAGAGCCTTTCACCTTGTTGTACACGTATTGAATTCCCTCTACGAAGTCGTGCTTGCGCGTGATCATCAGCGCAACGAGTTCGGTGGGGTTTGTGGAGCCGGAACTGAGCTCGGTAAATTGTTGGTTGCAGTCGAGACATTCCTGCTCCAACTCCTTGATATTGTTGATTTTGCCGACGGTGGAGATGGCGAATCTTCCGAGGTGGGAGTTCACCACAATGGGCTGGGCGTCGGTGTCGCTGATGACCCCGATACCGGAATTGCCCATGAATTTGCCTAAGTCCTCCGCGAATTTTGTCCGGAAATAAGAGTTCTCGATGTTATGAATGGAACGGCGGAACAGTTTGGTATCTTGCTGATACGTGACTATTCCGCCGCGTTTTGTCCCGAGATGGGAGTGATAGTCCACCCCATAAAACAAGTCCGCAATGCAAGGTTTGGTCGAGACGACCCCGAAAAATCCACCCATAGGTTTGTTGTTTTTATTTGATTATTAATACTTTAGGTAATGAAAACATAATGTTTCCTATGGGTTGCAATAATACATTTTTTATGCCCGAGGCATACGTTATTGAGATTGTTTTTTTGAACAAAATGTGTTAATAACGCGTTTCAGGCACTGAAGGGTCTGTTGTCAAGGGGATGTTCTCTATGCTCAATTTTTGACACACCGGACGGAGAACCCATAGTATTTGCCGTAGTTGGTTCGACCGACGGAGGGGCGTTTGAAATAGAGGTAGCGGTAATACGCTTCATCATAATTAATATAGTGTTGGGTGGCGGTCCAGAAGACGGCATCATAAGACAAATTGCCGAATGCGCTTTCCCGGAAGTAGCCTGCTGGTGTTGCCGTAAATCCCGATTGATTCCGATTTGCGGAGTTGTAACCGGGGGTCTCGGGTTTGTCGGACGGACTCCAGGCGTTGCCACCTGCCAATAGAATGGAGTGGTTGCCACGCCAAGGCTGACTGTTGTCGAACACATCAATGTCGCTGCAGATGCCGGTATACTGTTCTAATTCACCCCATTCCGCATCGGTGGGAATATGCCAGCCTTTGGGGCAGATTCCGCGTCGGTGGCCTGTTACGGTCAGTTTTACTGAACTCATCGAGGACTTGTTTATACTTGTTTCCCCATACTTTACGTTGAATGTGTCCATTGCGGCATTCCAGTTATAGAGTACCCCAAAATTTTGCGGAGAGTATCTTGTGGAGTCGTGACCGTACCATTTGGCTATTTTGCCGGAGTAGGAGAAGGTGCGCGGGAGGTCGTTTATAAGGTAGGTGCCGGTGCTCGGCGATGTGACTGCGCGCATGTTCTCACGTGTCCAGCATTGTTTGCCAATCTGAACGGTATGGTAAACATTCCCTTCATGGTCTTTGACGGTCGGGGTGCCGGGACAGGGTTTCCCGTCTTGGGCCCAAAGGGCTGTCAAACCCAAGATCAGTAAGGCGGAGAGCAAATATCTTTTCATAGTGCCATTGATTACGATGCTTTAAAAAGAGGTGCAAATGTACATAAATTTTAAATATGCACAAACATTACGAAATTGCTGTATGTAGAGACGGGGCATGCTCCGTCTCTACGAATAACAGAAGAAAGATACAATTTTTTAAAGTTATGGTGTGAGTTTCAAGATCTCGTCATAGATGAGGTTGATGGCATCGGGTAGGGCGAATCGTTTGATATTGGTGCCGAGCGTTTCCATGCGGTCGGGGTCGGCGACCAGCTGCATCAGCGTGGGCATCAGCTTTTCCGGGGCCTCCTTGTCGGAGATGAGAAGGGCGGCGTCCTTGGAGGAGAGGGCTTTGGCATTGAAGGTTTGGTGGTCTTCGGCAGCGTATGGGAAGGGCACGAGGATGGTCGGGACGCCCACGATGGCCAACTCCGCGAGTGCGAGTGCGCCGGCACGTGACACGATGACATCGGCCATGCTATAAGCATCGTTCATGTTTTTGATGAACGGTACGATGCGAATGTGTTCGTCCTGCTGATTGAGCAACTCGGGATCGATGTTTTTGTAGAACTGTTCGCCGGTTTGCCACAAGAGTTGCAGGTCGGCTTTGCGGAATTCGTCGAGGTGGGCGGCCATGGTCTGGTTGAAGGTACGGGCGCCGAGGCTGCCGCCTACTACCAACACGGTGCGTTTGCTCGGGGTGAAGTTGAAATATCGATATGCGGAGTCGGATTTGCGTTCCAATTGGAGGATCTCCTTGCGGATCGGATTGCCGGTTTTGATGATTTTTTCGGCAGGGAAGTAACGTTCCAATCCGTCGTAGGCCACGCAGATGGTTTTGGCATTCTTGGCGAGCATTTTGTTGGTGACACCAGGGTAGGAGTTTTGCTCCTGCAACAGTGTGGGGATGCCGAGTTGGTTGGCGGCCTTAAGCGCGGGTCCGCTGGCGAAACCTCCGACACCGATGGCCAGGTCAGGCTTGAACTCGCGGATGATCTTTTTGGCCTTGTACATGGCCTTTAGCATCACAAAAGGCAGGCGCAGGTTGCAGAGCAGCCCGTTGACCGACAGCCCTCGGCTGATGCCGTAAATGTCTAATCCTTCAATGGGATAGCCGGCTTCCGGAACACGCCGCATCTCCATTTTGTCGCTGGCCCCGATGAAAAGGATTTGCGCATCGGGGTTCTCCGCCTTGATTTTGTTGGCGATAGCCAAGGCCGGGAAGATGTGTCCGCCGGTGCCGCCGCCGCTGATGAGGTATCTTTTTTCCATAACAGATTAGGTTTTGAGGCGCAAAATTACAAAAAATATGATTATAGATTCAGGGTCGTCAAAGATTGGAATTTCCGTTGACCAATGGGTTGGATAAATGTTGAAAGCGAATATCCAAAAGAAAAAAAAAGTATCTTTGCGGCATTAAAAATACATTATTCCATTAACGTTAAATGTGATTATTATGGGAAAAATCAACGATTTAAAAGACGCGGCATTGGCCACGTTAAATGGCAAATGGGGCTCTTTCGTAGGCCTCACCTTTATTTATCTCCTGCTGACGTCCGTTGCAAGTGGATTTATGCAGGTGGGTACGCTTTTCACAAATGGTTCTCTCCCTTTTTCTTTTGATTTTGGCTATTTTTATTTGGCCCTTTTGCTTTTTTCTGGTGTCGCCCTCGTGATAAGTCTTCTGTTGGTGCCTTTGGAAATGGGCTATGTGGTGGCCTTTCTCCACTCTTCGCGTCAGAATTCGCCTGCCGAGATTACAGACCTTTTCTATGGCTACAAACGTTTTTGGCATGTGTTGGGTACCTTGATCTTGAAGGGACTGGCCATTGCTGCGTCCATGATACCCGCATTTGTACTGATGTTTATTTTAATATGGTCAATGGATTATGGTTTGGGCTACTCCTATTCGACACTTAGTGTCTGTATATTTTTTCTTCTGTACTGTTTGGCACTAATACCAGCCATCATTCTTTCTCTCGCTTATGCTATGGTGTCCTACATTCTCCGTGACAGACCGGAATTGTCCTGTGCCGATGTGCTTGCGCAAAGCAGAATGATGATGAAGGGCCACAAATGGGAACTGTTCCTTCTCTACCTCAGTTTTATCGGTTGGATTTTCCTTAGCGTATTCACCCTTTTCATTGGTCTTTTATGGTTAGCCCCCTATATGCAGATGACGGTTACGAAATTCTATGAGCAGCTTTGCGCGGAGAAAGAGGTGGCAGCTGACGAGACCGTCAATCCTGCCGTCAATGAATCCGAATCCGTCGAGTTTTCTGTCCCTGAAACAGAGGAGCCTGAAACAGAAGAACCTGAAACGGAGACAACCAATGCGGAGGAGCCCGCACCCGCAGAGGATGCGGAAACGGCCTCGGAGGTTACAGAATAATGAATATTATCTTGTTGTAGAGACGCGGCGCGCCGCGTCTCTACGATTGCTATAACGTGTCGTTGTAGAGACGCGCCATGGCGCGCCTTCTACACAAATCAATACAAAAATCCAAATAACCAAAGCGGAATGCGGTTCTTCCGCCCTATTTCTGTGTTGTCCACCGCCAGATAGCTGTCGGGAATGTCTTTAATCTGGTCAAAGTTTTTCCCTTTTCCGCCCACCTCAAACAGATATTTGCGGTCAACCAGAAAATCGCCGGCGGTGGGGTAACGCACCTCATGAGCCTGCGACAACTGGTTCATGAAAAAGGTCTCACGCAGGGTGCCCGTATCTACTTTTGGGGTGAGTGCATACATCAGCGTCGGGTTCCCGATGTATATCTTGTCGGGTCGCGATAGGTCGTCTACACTTTTGGTGTTACCGACTAACAATTGGAGAAGTCCACCCCGTTGCAACGCATACAGCATTTTCAAACCCTGGTTGCGGTCGGTCTCAAGCTCTTTGTACAATTTGTTCATTTTTGGCAACAGAGGAACCCGCTCTGCTATAATCATCAATAGCTTCCGCGTTTTACGGATCGTAGAGACCGTAACCTCTTCAATGTTTGGGTAATCTACCTCAAGTATCTGATTCACAATATTTTCAATCCGTTGATAATAGCCATGATGCACCTGCTTGTAAAACGGGAAATACCCCTCTTCAAGATATTTTTTGAAATGTTCCAACACTTTGATCTGCCCGCAAACCGACATGGCAAAGTCCACATGGTTCTGCAGTACATCGTCTAATGATAAGGCCGGCACAGCAAGAATATTCTCATATTCCAAATACTCTCGAAAAGAGAGACCGCGCATTTCATACATGGTCAGCCTGCGCGACAGATCCGCCTCGCTGCTGCCCAACTGAAGCATGGAAGAGCCTGTATAAACAACATGAAGCCCGGGATAGTCATCATGTAAGTTTTTCAGCAACGCCTTCCACTGTTTGTAGTAATGAATCTCGTCAATAAACAAATGCGTGACACCGTGCATATAAACATATTCTACCAGTTCGATAAGGTCGTGAGTGGCAAACCACAGGTTGTCCAATGAAATGTATAGCACCTTGTCCAAACGGCTTCCTTTGTAAGTCTTTTTGATGTGCTGCAGTAGCAGCGTGGTTTTCCCGCATCCTTTCGGGCCTTTAAGTCCAATGAGGTTGTCGTTCCAATCTATTTCCGGATACAAATAGCGGAAGAACACCATAGGAGTGGCTGCAAGTTTGCGTTGAAAAATTCGGGTCAAAAAGTTGATATGCTCTTCCATGACAAGTGGATTTTAAAATCAGCTGCAAAGATAAAAAATATTTTTAAACATTATAATCTAAAGAAAAAGAATGTTTCTAAACACTATTTTTTTTATAAAAACAATGCTTATGAACATTCTATTCGTCCTGTTGTAGAGACGCGGCGCGCCGCGTCTCTACAATTGCTATACCGTGTCGTTGTAGAGACGCGCCATGGCACGTCTCTACAGGGAAAACACCACCTTCACCGGCGTTTCCCACTCTCCCATCAATGCCTTGAATTTCTTCACGTTCTTGGCGGAAATACCCTCCTGAGGCAGACTTAACTGCCGTGTGATCTTTACCATCTGACCGTCAACCTGCACATCGATCAGGAGTTTGGCGTTCTCGACGGTGATTTCTTTATGCATCGGTTTCGTCAGGCAGCGGACATTGGCGGGCAACTTGACCGTGTAGGCGTATTTCTCATCGGATTGCCTCGTGTTCACATTGTACTGGCGGTCGTTGTGAATGTTTACAGATTGGATTTGCGTGCCGTAGTTGCCGTCGTCGATGGTCAGTTCGTAGTACTTGCCGCTGAGTTGGGACACGTATGCTTTTGCTACGCTAATCTCCTGAGGCTGCAGTCTTTGCACCATTGGGGAATTACGGACATCCTTTTTTAAAACCACCACTTGCGGATTCTCCAAATCCTCTTTATTTAAGGTGATGTCTGCAACCACATCCACCGTAACTGGAACATATTCCGACTCCCAAGTTTGCCCGTTATCCAAAACCAAATCTTCGTCAAGCATGGTCATATTAATTGCCAACTCATCCGTTTCGTTGGCGGAAATCTCGTAGTTTGAACCATTCACTTGGACAGAAACTAACGCTTCTGGATCGGTGAAGAACGAAAAACTGACAAAAGCCAAGTGAGCCTCATAACCTAAACTATTCAGCACACTTTTTAACAGAATATTCTTCTCTATCGGCAACCCACAGTTGCTCTCCCATACCTGTTGCGGTGAAGCAAACATATAGTTCAATACTTTAGCATCTAAATAGTTGGTGTGGATATTGTCGTGAATATAATCCCTAACATATAAAACCTTATCCATGTCGGTCATTTCTTCCGTGAGACGGCTGCGGAAGAAATCTGTAATCTTTTGGTTGTCAAACTTCTGCATAGCATTTTGCTGCATAATTTTACCTACAGGATAATTCTCATCTTGCAACGATGTAATGATAATCAAAAATGCAATTTCGCTTGGTAAGATATATTCATCTGTCGGGTATTCCGGCAGGTCGGTGAAAGTAAAGACAGTTGTCTTCGGATTTTGTTCAGCATTCGTTGTGTAGTGAAGATTGTCTCCTTTCAAAACAAATGCCGCAGGTTTGTAGTCCGGCGTGGTCACGCTGACCACGTACTTCTCCACCGGCACCTCCTCCTGCAAATCCACCTTTTCCAACAGCTCCTGGAAGAAAAAGTTCTTGGAACGGATGGTGTAGTCAAGGACGATGAGGGCATCGTACTCCAAGGCCGTGTGGGTCACCACCATCGTGCGGATGCCGTTGAGCCGCTCGCAGTTCGTGCAGCCATCCGGCAACATCGGATTGAAGGCGTTGGCAGGGGTCTCCACCTTGCTGCCGTCCTTGCGGATGGTGTACGCTTCGTTGATGACGAGCTCCTGGAAATCAGGATTGTAGGTGATAAACGTCTCCCCGAACTCATCGAAGGTCATCCGCGTGAAAATCTGTAACTCCGTGCGCTTCCGGAATTCGGTGGAACCGTCTTTGTTCAGCGTGTAGCTCTCGGAGATGAGCTTATAGACGGCGTCTTTTTCGGGGGACTTGGCGAATGCGGTTGCCATCATACAAACCGCCAAAACCATAATAATATATCGTTTACTCATATTCATAATTCAACATTCAACATTCAACATTCATAATTCATAATTAATTCATCGTCGTCATCGTATCATCGTATCGTTGTCGTCATTCGTTCCAGGGGTTTCGCTACGCTCACCCCTGGCTACCGAGCTCTTGCCCCTATTGGGGCTGCTCAAGGAAGAGGTTTATTTGGTGAACACCACGGGATTCTCCATAAACCCTCGTTGGCACTGCACGGCTTTGCGGAAGGCGGGCCACTCGGAAGCCTCATAAACGCGTTTGCCGAGGGAGATGTTTTCGGTGAAGGTGACCATGTTGTAGCCGATTTGATAACCGCCTTTGAACGAGATGGTTGGGGTGACAAACTGTTGTGCGTTGGGGTAACTTACGCGGGTGTAGCCCGAGGGGATCTTCATCGTCTCGGTGATGGCAACGTAGCGGGAACAGCGGTCGGTGAAGGGATAGTCGCGCTTTTCCAAACTGATGTCGTAGAAGAGGTGGCGCATGGCGAAGGTGTAGAAGCCGTTGGCGAGGAACGGCGTGGCAATGACTTCCTTGTCGGTAACTATTGCGTAATCAGGTATTTCGAATGTATAGGTAATCTTTACCGGCTGCTTTAGATAGTCATCCTCGCTGGTGTATTTTACGCTCTTGAGCTTCGCGTTGGGGTACTCTGAATAGAACATCTCTTCGACGCTGCGCTGCCACTCGGTACGGAAGCCGTAGAAGACGCCACGCACGGTGCGGTCGCTCTGCCGGTCGGCGGTGACGGTGACGGTGCCCTTGAGCGAGCCTTTCTTGGTGACTTCGGTTTGGGCGGTCATGCGCACGTAGTGGTTCTTCGGGTCGGAGACGGGGGTGAGTCCCAACTTCGCGCCGTTGGGCAGTCCCATCAGATAGTTCTGCTGCTGCTCCGCGCTGGACCATAACTCGCCACGAACGCCTGGAACCCAGGTAGGATCCAAAAGTTGGTAGTTGCCGTTGCGCCGCTGCACCACCGTGATGCAGTGATTGAACTGGTCGGCGGGGATGTCCTCGATGCGTTCGCCGGCCATCGTCATGGCGGCATACGCCTTGAAGCCCGCTGCCCGCAACATGCCGATGAGCATGCCGGCCTTGTCCTTGCAGACACCGCAGCGGTCACGGAAGGTCATCTCGCACTTGTGGAGCGTGAACCCTTCGCCCTCGCCCATGGAGATACCCGAGTAGCGCACGTTGTCGGCGACCCAGTGCGTGAGGATGTCCAAGCTGTCGTTCTCGGTCTTGGCCGGCTTCAGCAGTTCGTTGACTTTCGCCTGTATCTCAGGCGTGGCCTCGAAGCTGCCAAAGTCCTCGTTCACGCCGTAGAACCACATCGATTTAGCCTCCCAATTCTGTGCGGTGGTTACGATGAGCTTCGGCTCGATGTCGCTGCTCGCCACCGTGTTGCGCGGTGTCTTCAGCGGGAAGTAATCCTTGTTCGAGAAGGTGAAAATGGTGCGGTCGCCGTCCTTTTTCGTGGAAGTTGTGAGGTTGCCATTGTAAATTTTGTACTGCAAATTCTTGTTAGTCAGCACACTGACTTGATATACCTTCTCCTTCACGGGCTGGCTGCTCCAGAAGGGGACGATGTCGTAGAAGTGGCCGCGCATGGGCGGAATGTACTTCGCGTCGGGATCCTCGTCTTGCAACAACGCGTATGTGAAGCCCTTCTTGTAGGTCAGAAACTCCACCTCGTCGCCGGGTTCGAGTCGGCCGAGGGCGACCATCTTCTGCCGCGCACCCCAATAGATCATGTGGGCCGGTGCGGGGTAGTCGCACACCATGAATTCGGGATGCTCCTCCGTGCCGTCGTGACGATAGACGACCACGTCGCGGATCTCGCAATAGGCCGACAATGGGTCGTAATCGACGATGACGGTGTTGTAGTCGCGACCGCCCGCGTCACTTAAGATCCTGTAACGCTGATGGTTGACGTAGTGGCTGAGGCCGTTCTCCTCCATGCGCACGGTCATGCTGTCATAGAGGGTCACGCGGTCGTAGCCGGCGTAGGGGTCGGCCTCCTGCGCGGTGACTGCCGACCACGCGAGGCATAATGTGATGATTAGGGTGATTATTCTATTCATATTACGGGGGTGTTCGTTTGGTGATTCTAGGGCTCGTTATCGCTCTGGTGTCATCGTGTCATCATCGTTACTCGTCCCAGGGCTCGCTATCGTTCTGGTGTCATCGTGTCATCATTGTTATTCGTCCCAGGGCTCGCTATCGCTCACCCTGGGTTGACACGTGTCGGGCTTGCAGCCCTTTTGGAAAGCCCCACACTGCGCGACTTCGTCGCTTGTATGGGGTTATTAGCGCTTCGCGCGTTTTGCCTCTTCGAGGCTGCTCAAGGAAATTGTATTATTCATAATTCTACATTCTTCATTCTACATTATATGATGTCTTTTTCTTCGATGAGGTTGTTCAGGATCGCGTACACAGTCAAGGCCGCGACGGACTTGATGCCGGTTTTGCGGACAATGTTCTTGCGGTGGGTGATGACGGTGTATACGGAGATGTTAAGTTTGTCGGCTATTTCGTTGTTTTTGAGGCCTTTGGAAAGACAGATAAGCACCTCTTTCTCGCGGTCGGAGAGCGGAGCGGTGTCGGACTCGTCGTTGTCGGTGTTGAGTGTGGAGATCACCTGGTTGAGGGTTGATTTTACGCGTTGGAGATCGTCATTGAGTTCGATGATTCCGGCGAACTGCTTTTGATGCTGGCTCTCAATATAGGAGGTGATGAGTCCGACGAGACGCAGGTTCGGCAAATTGTCATATTCGGCGCGGATGGTGGCACGTCGAGCATATTCGAACAATAAAGGATTGATAATCAGTATGTCCGGCTTAAGAGCAGAAATTCGGCAGTTCAGGGCGTTGAGGTTGTCGGTGGAGAGTACGATCTCCACATCGGGGATGTCGTCCAGCAACTGAGCCAGACCGTTACGCAGCATGGGCGAGGGCTCGGCAATGGCAATCTTATTCATGGCGTTTGGATTCTAACAGTTGAATGTACGGCACCAAAATGCGGTCTTCCATCATGGCATGTTTCGCAACGTCATTGGAGAGGGCATACATGTCAAGCAGCATATCCACACGATCCTCCGGGGAAATATTACCGGGAATATATTTCAGTAGCAGGTTGGTGAGGTCGTTGAGGGTGTCTTCGATGTCGTCGTGTTGCTGGTGGAAATCGCTTTTCTGGTAGGTTGCGGACTCCACCGCCTCATCTTCTGAGAGAATTTGCCTCAGATAGGGGAAAATTACCTCCTCCTCATACTGGAAATGTTTCTCCATCTCTTTCCGGAATTCAGCGTAGAAGTTGGTAATCAGCGAACTATACTTCTTATCCATAGGGTCCAACAATCTTTTGAGATGGTGTTCGATATGGGGCAGTTTGTTCTCTAAATAGTCTTTATGGGATAGGGTTAAATATTGTAGAATGTCAGCCATTTTGCACTGTTGCAGCTCGTTGGCCGTCGGATAGTAGTCGTTTTGGCAATAGACACGGCTGATGAGCGTGAACAAAGGCAGTGAGACATGGTGTTCGATGCAGAGCTGTTCGATGCTTTTCTCCCCGAACCCCAACGGGATGTTGAGGCGCGGGAGCACAGTCAGCAGACTGTGGTATTGGTTGATGGCGTCAGCCATTTTCATTTTCGGGGACAACTGCGACGGAAAATCGGAAAGGTTGCTCATATTTCAAATTTTTGGCAAAGATAGTATTTTTTTAGCCATTAGGTATAAAACAAAAGAGGTGCGAACAAATTCATGTCGCACCTCTTTTTGTCTGTAGAGACGTGCCATGGCGCGTCTCACGATAGAACGATTTATTTCCGGATTACCGGCATCGTGGCAACGCCCTTGTCGGTGAACACCTTGGCGAAATAGGTGCCCGTGGAGAGCTCGCTGACGGATAACTCCGCCGTAACGCCGTTCACCTCTACCGTGCGCAACAATTGGCCATAAATGCTGTACAGTTCCACCTTTTTAATGCTAATGTTTTCGTCCTCAACGGCAATGAACACATGGTCAGTGGCAGGATTCGGCCAAATGCTGAGGTTGTCACGCAACGTGTAATCCTCAATGCCGGTAGGATTGTAGTCATAAACGGCAATTTCGCTGTTAACCATGCCCTCTTTCATGGCGATGGCCTTAATGGTGTAGTGCGTGATTTGGAACGGCACATCAGAGGTGAACAACAGTGCGGATTCGTCGGGATCGGTGCCATCCACGGTGTAGTAGATGCTGGCGTCGTCCGTGGCGCAAGTGAGGTTCATGAAGTAGAACTCGCCGGAACGGTAGAAGTAGACCACAGGAGTGGCCACGGTGTCCAACACCACCACGGGATGGATGTAGATGTCGTTGTTGTCACGCGGGTAAATCTGATAACCGTAGTTGGTGGAATAACTCACAAATCCGGTCACATCGGCGATGTTTCCAGCGGAAATGGATACATCAACTGTGTTGAAACGGTTGAAGATGGCCATGGTGTCTCCATTCTGAACGAATTGCGTGGCACTGATGAACTCCACATCGCTCAAGTGGACCAGTTTCGCTTCGTAAACATCCGTATATTGCGTTTTGATGTCGGTGATGGTGGCGTTGGCGGGTGTCACCGTGACAGGCGTGCCCGTGGCCGCATTTGAATTGTGCGTGGGCACCATCTCCACCATGCCTTGATAAACCGTGTATTTGCCGAAGAAACCGCCTTCGATGACATCACCTTCGTTGTATGGCGTGGTGATGACCGGCGTGGAGTTGTCGTAAATCAGCATTGCGGCGGTGTTGTCTTCCACATATATGAAGCGGCCGCTGCGGAACACGAAGGTTACGTCGCTCATAATCTGCCGCTCTTGGTTGGTAGCAGCCTCCGCCTTGAAAGCGGCAATGTTGGGCGACTGCACAGGGAAACTGATGGTCACGGAAACCGTGTCACTCGGAATCATGCCCGTTTTCCAAGCCTTGGCAATGATGGTTGTAGTGGTGTTCACCGTGAACGGCGTACTGTAAACGGTTGAAGCCTCGGTAGGAATGCTTCCGTCGGTGGTGTAATGAATCTCCGCGCCGGAGTCAACACAGGTGATAGTCACTGTCTGCAGTTCATAGTAAGTGTCGGAGGCGGGAGTGATGACCGGCACATGGACGGTGTCGGGGGCGGGGGGCTCGTTGATGATGTAAGTGCCTGTCGCAATAGTGCTGTTTTCCCAGCTGCTCTTTATGGCAATAGCTTTCAGCGTATAGGTGTTGGGCGTGTTGAATACCACAGGAGCCGTGTATGTCGTCGATTGTGCGTCAGGATCGGTGCCGTCAGTGGTGTAGTGGATTTCGGCGCCGGCCACGGTGCAGCTCATGGTCACGGTGATGGTACTGTCGGAAGTCGCCGTGGCGGGCGTGAGCACGGGTGCAGGCAACTGCGCGGTGGCGGTTAGGGCGACGGTCGCACTTAGCGTGTCGCAAACAACTGAGATAGTGCCAGTTGCGGGCTCCGTACCGTCAAAAGTAACGGTAATGACCGTGTTGTTGTTAGGATTGGTGATGCTGGTCGGACTGACGGTGAAGTGCGGGTCGTTAACGGTCAGCGTGATGGGGTTGGACAAGTGGGCACCGCCAACCGTGAAGGTTTGGGTCAGTGTGGTGCTGTTGAATGACAGAACTGTGACATCAACGCTCATAACAGGGTCGTAAACCACATTATAGACAGCGGTGGCCTCCTCGCTGGCGAACCAGTTGGTCTTGTAAGCGATGGCCTTAACAGTGGTTGTAGCATTCAGGGTTATGGGTGCATTGTATACTGTTGAAGCCTCCGTCGGGGTCGTGCCGTCGGTGGTGTAATGGATGATGGCGTCTTCCGTCGTGCAGGCAATAGTGAATGTCACGCTGTCAGCGTAAGTTCCGGTACCGGGGGTGAACACGGGTGTGGCAACGGTCGGTGACGTGATGGTTACATCCAGTGTGGTGATGTCGCTGCTCTGCCAATAATCCTTCACCGCAATAGCCTTGATGGTTGAGGTGGCGGTGATTGGGAACGGAACCGTGTAGAGTGTGGAATTCTCTGTCGGGGTGGAACCGTCGGTGGTGTAATGGATGTCGGCGTTGTTAGCGGCATTCATCGCGATGGTGGCGTTGAAATAGAAGGTGTTTTCCGCTCCGGCATTATCGCCAGTGGCCGTAATCTCAGGCACGCTCAGCACCGGCATGGTGACGGTGAACGAAGTGGTCGCGCTAACGGCCGGAGTCAGGGAAGAGTGGTTCATGTTCACCAAAGAGCAGGTGATGGTATGGGTGCCGGCGGGCAGCGGGGAAAGTGTTGCCTGCAGAAGCGTGTTGAGACCGGTCTGGTCGAGATAGACAGGGTTGGTGAGGCCGATGCTGGTTAGCAGCGGGGTCTCCACTTTGAGATAGCCGTCGGTGCCGAGCACGAAGTTCTGGATGTCCACCCCGATAGGCAGCGTGTCCAAACTGCTGAAGTTGCTGCCGTCAACAGGTGCGGTGATGGCCAGGGTGGGCGAAAGCACGGGCGCGGCGATATCCTGGTTGAAGCGAGGATAAATTTGGATGCTTCCGTTGTAGATGGCGGCGAAACCGGTGATGTTCACTGTGGCTCCGGCCGGAAGAATGGTGTCAATGCCGAAACGGTTGAAGAGGGTGAGTGAGTCTGTTCCTTGTGCGAATTTTGTGGTCGAACCAGTGAAGCCGTTAGGGAAGGTTACATTCTCAATGGTAATGAGTTGTGCGTCGTAGGTGCTATAGTTGGCCAGCAGTTCGGTGATGGTGACCACGGTGGGTGTCACACTGCCTGTGTTGGAAGTGGCGGGCTCGGGGTTCTGCGCGGATGTCATCTCAATCTGGCCGTTATACACCGAACGGTTACCCGTCAGGCCACTGATCTGGTCGCCTTCATTATAAGGAGTGGTGATAGTATTGCCGTAAATTAACAAGCCGGCGGAGGCATCCTTTACATAAATGTATTGCCCTTGACCGAAGACGTAGGTCACGTCATTGGCGATAAGGAAAGGTTGGTTAGTGGGTGCCGTAGTCTGTGCCTTGAAATCGGCGAGATTGTTCACCGTGGCTTGGAACGTATATGTTGCCGTGGCGGCAGGACTGTTCTGATAGCCAGCAGCCGTCGCGATGGCCTTCACCGTGGTGGTTTGGCTCAACGGAATCGGTGCGGTGTAAAGCGTAGAAGAGGTCGTCGGAAGCGTGCCGTCAGTGGTGTAGTAGATGGAGGCACCGGCCGTGCCGGAAGCGATAGAGACTGAGATCGGGGTGCTGTAAAGACCTGGAACAGGGGAGAATGTCGGGGTCTGGGCGGTGTTGCCCGACGGACCGGACGACTTGTAGAAAATCGTCATTGACACCACCCGAATCTGCTGGTCGCCATCTACATCAAACTTAAAGTAATTGTAGTTGTTATTACCAAACGACAGACCATAGTTGGCGTATGACGTAGAAGTGACAGAAATAGAGCCCACAAACGTCCATGTGTTTCCGTCCGTGCTTCCGTAGATGTTGACATCATCCACTTTGTAGCCCATGTTGAATGCCAGACTGTCAATGTACAGGGGTAATCCATTGGTATAGAAAAAACCGTTATGGGCGCTGCTGGAATAAACACGCAACTGCTGAGTGAAATGGCACTCGGTTGTGATGACCGTGACATCGTTGTCAAGGACGTGCACCTCCTCCTGCGCATACTGCGTACCCGCAGGATAATCGTTGAAGGTGTAGGTGGTCTGGGCAAAGCCCATCACTGCGAACAGCATCAGACATAAGGTGAAGACGCTGGAAAGAGTAAATTTGTTATTCATAACTTTTGATATTTAATTATTTAATATTCAGACGATTATGTATATATTTCCATGCAATGGAATCAACCGCAAATATACGATTTTTCATATCTTATGCCATTGGTGTGCTTACATCTTCACGTTCTTAAGGTCGCGCACGCGGAAATTGTTCCACATCGGTTTGGTGTCAGGATTGTAGTAAGTTTCGTCAATTTGGATTCTTGGATTGGAGAAAACAATATCCTCAATGAATTTGTCAATGATTGGGAATTCGTCATTATAGAATATAGCCACTTGGTGCCCGAGTTTGGGATAACTGCGGAAATGGTAGCCGTAGCCTTTTTTCTTGAACTCTTTAACGATGGAGCTAGTTCCGAAAAGGCCGAGGTTGAAAACGTTTGTCTGAGTGTAGATTACCAGTTTGTCGTCCGTCCCGTGGCAGAAGAGCGTGGGGGCGGGGGCGTGGTTCTTGTATTTGGGCCTGCCGTGGTGGGAGAAAATGGCTCCAGCGTAGGAGATGACACCGGCTGGCCGGAAATCTGCAGGCAGAATGCCGCTGTTGAAGTAGCCGTTACAAAGGGCATAGTCGGTCTGCAACACCGTGATGGCCCCCGCACTGCTGCCCATCAGGATGATGTTCTTCGGGTTGATTTTATACTTTTTCGTGTCGAGCAGATTTTTCAAGGTGTAGTCGAGGGCGGAAATCAGATCCTCTGCGGCCATTTGGATGGCCTTGTCAAAATTCTTGACCGATCCAAATAGGGAAAAATCCTTCTGTCCTTTCATCCCTAAACGGTAGTCAATGGCAATCACCACATATCCTTTTTCAGTATAGTAGCTTTTTACCTTCTGCACCTGTTTGTCGTCGCGTTTTCCACCGATGAATCCGCCGCCGAATACGAAAAACAGGCAGGCCTGCCTCTCATTCTGTATCTGCGGAACATACACATCCATGTACAGTTTAGAGGTGTCTTTTTCCGCAAAAAGGTAGGTCTCCTTCTCTTGCGCAAAAAGGTTAAAAATTGTGAAAAACAACAGGCTTGTCAGTGAAAAAAAACGTGCTTTCATCGTATTGTCAACTATATTGGAATCAATTTTCAGACATTTCAATTCTCCGCATATTGGCGTGGACCATGAACAGCGGAATCATCACGGCAAAAAAGTCAACTCCGGCGCGCCGGTCGAACATACATTCTACCATGCAGTTCGTGAAAAGGAGGAGGAAGAGACTCAAAAGAATCATATCCCGATGCTTGATGGCAGTAGCCAAAGGAGTTATAAAATAAAGAAGGGTGACAACCAGTCCAAGCAGACCATTGGTCAGCAAGGCGAAAAGAAGCTGGTTGTGAGCGTTGTATTTATGGTCGTTTTGGATGCTATAACCGTTCTCAACGAGTTTTTCCATGATAACATCATTGCCATCTCCGGTGCCCACACCCCATGGAAAACTCTCCTTGATGCCGGAGCAGGTCGCCTCCCAAAGTTTTAATCGCAGGTCGGTGTATTTGCCTTCGTCTTTTTCATTCGATATTGGGGTAGAGTACATGGTGAACCGGTTGACGGGCGATGTGGCGATGAAAATGCTGCAGCATCCGAATATGGCGACACACAGTCCTAACATCATTTTCCACCTGGACCTTTTGCGATAAATAGCATAAGCACTCCAGACCAGATGCATGAACAAAAAAATCAGGATGCCTGCCCGCGAATAGAGGCAGAAAATGCCAAGTGTGATAAACAATTCGATTGCGTATAGCAAGCATTTCCTGCGGCCGGATAATCGCTCGCAGTTGTTGATAAGATATTGAAATATAAATATATATACCAGATTTGCGTAGAGTGCCACATAGGAATGGTGGTGGCGGTAAGAGAAGAAGTAGTTGTATAGATAAATCGTGTCGCTGTTGACCAATGACAGATAAATACCCCGTATGAAGAAGAAAGACAGCAATGCGATTTCGCTGATGGAGAAGACGACCATCAATGTGCGGAAATGTTTCTCTGACCAGCGTTTCGGAGAGAAGGTGAGGAAGATGAGCGGGGTGAACAGGAACCAGAGATGGCCTTCCAAGACGCTCCACGCGATGGGTATGTTCTCAGAGTTAATAAATCCTAAAATCGGTATCAAACAGATGCTCAGGAGGAATAATCCGTAGGGAATTCCGTCATTCGCCTTGAAGTTTTCCCATTTTTCACGCCAATTTCCTTGAATAATCCAAATAAGCGTCAGAAGGATGCCGATGGGCCACATGAAAAAAACAGTGAACGGCAGCAACGCCATCATCACGGCCATTATAATGAAGCTGGCATTAAAATACCGGTCCGGGGTGCGTAGGGATTGTATGTAAGCACGGATATTATTCATGACTTAACAAATCGGGACGACGTTCTTGGGTTCGAGTAAGTTGCTGGTTGAAGCGCCATTCGTCAATTAATTTCGGGTTGCCGGAAAGCAGTACATCGGGGACGCGGTGTCCGCGGAAATCGGCCGGACGGGTGTAAACGGGGGCGGAGAGCAGGTTGTCCTGGAAAGAGTCGGACAGGGCGGAGGCTCCGTCGCTGATCACGCCGGGAATCACCCGGGCGATGGCGTCGGTGATGACCATAGCGGCCAGTTCACCGCCCGACAAAACATAGTCGCCGATACTGAGATCTTCGGTAATGAACAGTTCCCTCACGCGCTCGTCCACGCCTTTGTAATGGCCGCACAGCAGGATGATGTTGTGCAGCATTGACATCTCGTTGGCCTTATGCTGGTTGAATGTTGTGCCGTCGGGGGCCATCAGGAAGACGCCGTCGTAGTCGCGCTCGCTTTGCAGATGCTCAATGCATCGGGCGATGGGCTCCACCATCATCACCATGCCTGCGCCGCCACCGAAAGGGTAGTCGTCGGCACGATGGTGCTTGTCGTACGTGTATGCCCGGATGTCATGCACATGCAACTCCAAATACTGTTTTTCCACCGCGCGTTTCAGAATGGAACTTCCAAACACGCCGGGGAACATCTCGGGGAAAAGGGTCAATATGTCTATTCTCATCATAATTTCTCCATCATCATCATACCGTCGCGGAACGGCAGCAGCAGGTTGCGCACACGCGGGTCGTGCTGAACCATATCGTTGAACGCCATAATCGCTTGTGTGTCATGGTCGTTGTGGCGGACCTCATGCACAACTTTACTGTTCCATAACGTGTTGTCAATCAGTATAAAACCGTTCTTCCGCACTTGCGGGAGCACCATGTCGTAATAATCTTTGTAATCGGTCTTTTCGGCATCCACGAACACCAAGTCCCACTCCTCCGTTAGGGTTGGAATGATGTCTTTGGCATCGCCGATATGTAATTTAATTTTTTGATAATCAGTACTTTCTGATAAATACCGGCGAATACGGTCTTCGTATTCTTCGTTAATTTCTATTGTGTGCAGTACGCCGTCTTCCGAAAGTCCTTCTGCAAGACAAATGGCGGAATAACCCGTAAAAGTGCCGATTTCGAGAATTCGGTCGGGGTGTATCATTTTGGAAATCAGCGATAGAAATTGCCCTTGAAGCTGTCCCGAAGCCATACGCGGATTGATGGTCTGAAGGTGCGTCTCCCTATACAACCGGTGGAGCAGGTCAGACTTACTGGTGGTGTGCGCCTCGCAATAGGCCTCAATTTCGGGATCTATCAGTTCAAAGGTGGACATTTACGACAAATCTTCTATGGTTTTGTTAACTTCTTCTTCGGTTTTCGTCAGTTTGTCGCGACAAATCTTCATCAGCACCGTGGCGCGTTTCATCTTTTCCGTCAGCTCATCAACGCTCACGCTGTCGTTTTCCAATTGGTCCACAATCGCCTTCAACTCCTCAAAAGCCGCCGTATATGTAATTTCTTCCTCTTTCATTTTTTACACTATTTGCATCCAGCGTTAAACTAATAAACTCTTAAACCATTAAACCTCTAAACCCTTAACCTTTAACCGTTAACCGTTAACCTTTAACCTTTTTTAGAATTGTACGCCCAAGCGGACACCGGCGAAATGGTAGAGCGCGTTTTGGACGGCATTGGTGGAGTAGGCTGAGAAATCCTGTTCGTCGGGACGGGGGATGGTGTACCGGATGTCCGTGTACTGGTTTTTATAGCAGGCGGCTAACACGAGCGAAAGCCTTTCGTTGAGGTTGATGCGCATACCGATACCCGCCTCGCCCATAGGCCCGGTTTTCGTGCCGTGTACCACACGGTCCATCTTCTCCGGGACGGAGGAGACGTACCACTTGAAGGCGTAGCCTGCATTGAGGTAGAACAGCGGTTCGATTTTAGTGTCTGTAAAGTTGACGGTAAAGTTCAAATAGATAGGGATGAATGCGGTGTGACGCCAGAAGTCGAATCCTGCGCCAATGCCCATCTGGAAGTATGGATTGAATTGATATCCAAGTAGTTGGTTGACGGATATGTCGAAGTTTCTGTTTTGAACGGTTTTTAACTCTTCACCATCATCGTTCATCAAATGGATTTCGCCCAGTCCTGTGGCATACCCCACGGAGGTCATGTAGATGAATTTGCGGTCGGGAGTTTCTCGGCGCTGTGCGTAACCGTTCAGCAAGAACAGTGCGGCTATGAGGAGAATGAACGTTCTTTTCATAATGTATCTTGTTGATTATATTTTACTTGCATTGATCTTAGCATTTCTCGGGCCGCCTGGATGGTCGACTCCGTGCAGTTTTCGCCGCTCATCATGGTGGCGATCATCTGTTCGCGCTCGGTCATCTCCAATGGTTTGATATTCGTGAAAGTCTGATTGTTTTCGGTCTGCTTGAACACCAGATAGTGCTGGCTGCCACAGGCGGCTATTTGGGGCAGATGGGTGATGGCTATAACCTGATGCTTGACGGCCAGTTGGCGCATCATTTGACCGACCCTTGAGGCGGTTTCTCCGGATATGCCCGTGTCAATTTCATCGAAAATGATGGTGGGCAGGAACATGGAGTCGGTGATGATAGATTTGAGACACAGCATGATACGGGACATCTCGCCTCCTGATGCGATGCGTGCGATGTCGGCGGGGGCGATGCCGGCGTTGGCGCTGAAGAGGAACGTGGCGGTGTCGTGACCGTTTTCTCGCAAGGTTGTGTCTTCTTCGATGCGTACCTCGAAGCGGCTGTCAACCATGCCTAGTTGTCGCAGACGGTCTTCCATGGAGCGTACGAGATCAGGTATGGCCTCACGGCGCGATAGGGTAAGTTGTTCGGCCAGGTGTTGCGCTTCTTCTTCTAACTTTTCAACTTTTTTCTCCAAGTCAGCGAGAATTTCTCTGTCGTCAGTATAAGCGGCCACCTCTTGCTTAAGTTTCTCCAATAAGGCCAGCAGAGCCTCATTGTCCTTTACGTGATACTTGTTTTGAAGGGAGAACAGTAAGTCTAGGCGCTCGTTCAGTTGGTCGGTGAGCGTGGGATTTACTTCCACGGCATCGTTTTTCCGAGACATCTCGTAGGAGAGGTCTTGTGCTTCCACCAGAAGATTGTCAATGCGCTGGTTGTAGGTGGCGTATTCCCCGCCTATGCTTTCCAGTGCGCGGCACTCCTGTTGCAGCGATTTCAGCAGATATAAGATGTTTTCACCCTCCTGTTCTGATAAAATTCGGGTAGCGTTAAACAAGTGGGTCTTTATGGTTTCTGCGTGAGATAACTCTTTGATTTTCAGTTCAATTTCATCCTGTTCGTCAGGTTGCAGCGCCGCTTTCTCCAATTCTTCAATAGTGTAGAGATTGTAGTCGTAGCGTTGGGCCGCCTCTGTGCAGCGTTGGCGGAGGCTCTCTAAGTCCGCTTTCTGCGTCTGCCATTGGTGTAATATCTGTTGATATTGGGAAACAAGTTCTTGATTTTGAGCAAATTGGTCAATCAGTCTCAGTCGAAACCCCGCGTTTTGGAGCATCAGGGTCTGATGTTGGGAATGAATGTCCACCAACAGAGAAGATATCGTTTTAAGAGTGGTAAGATTTACGGGCGTGTCATTGATGAATGCGCGGGATTTTCCGTGTTCGTTGATTTCTCGCCGTATGACTGTGTCGTCCTGATAATCGAGATCGTATTGCAGGAAAAGGGGTTCTAAATTGAGCTGGCTGATATGAAAGGAGGCCTCCACAATACATTTCCGTGTTTTGTCAAACAGCACGTCTGTGTCGGCACGGTTCCCGAGAATCAGCGAGAGTGCACCCATAAGGATGGATTTACCTGCACCAGTCTCGCCGGTAATCACCGTCAGCCCTGGCTGAAACGGGATTTCCAAAGAGCGGATAATCGCATAATTCTCTATTTGCAAGGAGGTTAACATCGCTGTTATTTGGATGCGGCGTTGATGGCGTCGTAAGCCGAGGAGTTAGTCGGGTCAATCTGTTTCATGATGTTGATGACCTGGGTCTTTTCCGAAGGCATACCCTCCTTGAAAATGTTGATAATTTCGTCTTTCTTAGAATTCAGGATGATACGAAGAGCGGCGAGGTTGGACTTCTGTGCGTTCACCTGCTGCAACAACTTGAGGCTTTCAAGGATGATGGCACGGCCTGCATCGGGGGTCTCGTACATCACGTCAAGACCGAGACGGTGATATTGATAGTAGAAGTCGTGAATCTTGCTATAGGTGCTGTTGGTGAAGTTCTCGGTGATCCAGTAACGGTTGTTTTGACCGCTCTCCGCCACGTTCCAGCCAACCTCTTTCGAGTTCAGGTTGACAATGTTCTGGCATTTGGAATAATAAGGGGAACCACCGTTGGGGGAGAAAGAATCCAACTCCACAGCGATGAACAGGTTCAGGTAGTAGGCAATGAGGGAGGTGATTTCCGACAGGCTGGAATTTTCATCATACTCTAATGGGAGACCTTCAGCATATCTGAACTTCACTTTCTTGTCCTGAAAACTCATTAGCGTGGTTTTGTAACTGGCTTTATATACAGGACGTTGCAAGACAAGCGTGGCGGTGCCTTCGTATTCGTCACCCGACTCCTTGGTAAGGTTGATGGTGATGGAGCATTCGATACGCTCGTTCTGCTTCAGGTTGTACTGGCACCACTTGCGATCGTGGACAAAGGTATATAGTTTTTGTCGTAATTCGTTGTATCGTTGTTGGTTGCCGCTGCTTGAGATCATCGTGGAGTTGATGGACACGGAGCATTGGAAGTCTTGGGCTTTCAACGTGCCGAGGGCCATCAATATAATGATGATAAATCCGATAAAGCGTTTCATAGTTATGGTTATTTATTGTTGGATATATTTTAGTGCAGTTTGGAGAATTTCTTCAGCGATTTCCTGTTTGCTTTTCAGTTCGCTGGCGAATTCGCGTCCGTCTTTGCCGAAGATAGTCACCTGGTTGGTGGCAGTGCGGAAGCCTGCGCCGGCAGTGCGGAGGGAGTTAAGAACGATGAGATCGGCATTTTTCGTATGCAGCTTCTTTTTTGCGTTTTCCACCTCGTTTTCGGTTTCAAGTGCGAAACCGATGAGCAACTGTCCGTCGCGCTTGATTTTCCCGACCGAGGCCAATATGTCTTTGGTCTTTACCAGTTCGATGGACAACTGGGCGAAATCCTTCTTGATTTTCTGAGGTGCGACGTTTGCGGGCGTGTAGTCGGCAACTGCGGCAGACATAATTATAATATCCTGTTTATCAATGTTTTGCATACATCGTTGATACATCTCGTCAGCCGTTTTCACGTCAATACGGTGGATGTTGGGATGGTGGGTTGTGCAGTTGGAGGGACCGGAGACGAGCGTTACGATTGCGCCTTTGCGGGCGGCCGCTTCGGCGAGGCAAAATCCCATCAGGCCGGAAGAATGGTTGCCGATGAAACGCACCGGGTCGATGGGTTCGTATGTCGGTCCGGCGGTAATCAGCACGTGCTTGTCTTGCAGGGAGCGATCGGAGGAAAGCGTTTCTTCGACTCGTTCGAAGATTTCCTCCGGTTCCTGCATGCGTCCGCTGCCGGAGGTGCCACAAGCCAAGAATCCGTCGTTAGGCAGGAGTATGTGGCAGCCCCGATCTTGGAGTAATCTTATATTTTGTTGAACCACAGTGTTTTCCAACATGTTGCTATTCATGGCAGGGGCGATGAAAACGGGCTTTTTCATGGCCAGAAATAAGGTTGAGAGCGCATCATCGGCGATGCCGTGGGCGAATTTCCCAATGATATTGGCCGTCGCCGGAGCCACCACAAGGGCGTCGCCCCATTCTGCCAGAGTGATGTGTTCCACTTCCATGGCGCGGTTCACATCGAACATGTTGGTATAGAGTCTGTTCTGTGAAAGCGTCTCAATGGTCAGCGGAGTCACGAATTCCAGGGCGTGGTTCGTAGCCGTCACACGCACCTCGCAGCCGTTCTTTTTGAACAGCCGGATCAGGTACATTGTCTTATAGGCTGCGATGCCGCCGGTGATGCCGATGATGATACGCTTTTTCATTCAGAGGAATATTATTCGGTCACGTCGTTGAAATAGATTTGACCGTTTTCGAATTCGTAAAGGGCAAGCTGAGTGGGTTTGGGCAGTTGCTCGTACATTCTGGACAGTTCAATCTGTTCGCGGTTTTCGTACACTTCCTCGCCGGAGCGGTCTTGCGGAGCCTGGAGGTGGGAGTTCTCTTGAAACTCTTGCTTCAGTTCGGCTGCAATCTGGTCCGCGCGTTTCGACATGATTACGATGCTCTTGTAAAAATTGCCCGTCTGTTGGTCATATTTGCGGATGTCCTTTGTTTTGGCGAACAGGTCGATTTTCAGTTTTTTGTACTCTAAAGCTTTCATTATTCAGGAATTATTTGATTTGTTTTTATATTTTTCAAGTTGTTTGGATACGTCATCGGCTATTTTTGCCGTCTCTTTGGCGTAAGGGCAGTCGGGGTAGTAGGTGCTCATCTTCTGGCAGGCATCGAGGCAAGCCTTGAGTCGCTCGGGTTTTTTCCGTTCCGTGCTTCGCCGCGCATACTCGTAGTTGTTAAGCACCAGATAATAGACCGCTTCGGGCATCAGCGGGCAATAGGAGTATTCATTAAAGAAGTTTTTCGCTGCAATCTGGCAGGCTTCGTAATGGTCGGTGTTGTAGTATAATTTAACGATTTCAAGGTCTTTTCGTGCAAGTTTAAGTCTCAGATCATCAAGCATTTCGTTGCATTCGGCCACGTGTTTGTTGCTGGGGTAGGCTTGCAGAAAAGCTTTGATTTGTTCGATGGCATAGTTGGTGTTGGATTGATCAAGGGTGTGGTCAGGGCTGGTCTTGTAGACAGCCTGAATACAACGGAAAAAGGCGTCTTCGGTGCGGTCGGAGTTGGGGTAGCGGCGCACGTAGTCGCGGAAGTGGAGGGCGGCCATGTTGTAGTCACCGTTCTGGTAGTAAGATTCAGCGAAGAGGAAGAGGATGGTGTCGGCGCGCGCGGTTCCCAACGAAAGGGGATAGAGCTCTTGGAACAGGCCGGCGGCGGAGAGCCATTGGCGGTTGTTGAAGAATTTCAAAGCACGTTCGTAGTGTTGGTCGAAAGTTTCGAATGTGACGCGTTTGTTATTCAGGCGTGATACTTTCACCGGTTTCTCCTTGGCAGGCCGCACCGTGTCGGTCACGGCTTGGTTTTTCGGCACAACGGTGTCGCCCATGCAGCGAAAGTCCATTGCACAAACATCCACCGCAAAGGCTAACATTATAACTATCAATATGTTACATGTCTTCTTTGCCATAATAAAAAATCCGCGCAAATATAGTATTTTTTTGAATGCGGCACACGTCAGACATGCCAAAAATATATTTCTGTGGCACTGTCGTCTGCCTTCATGTTTGTTGCAGTCGGACGTGGAGTGGGGCGGATTGGCGGTTGTTGTCGGGAGGGCGGCTAATAATCGAAGTTGAGGTTCATAGTGGAATCCTGCTTTGTTTCGTTGCAGCCGGACGGGTCGCCGGTGTAGGCGCTGGGGATAGTAAAGCTGTAGCCCGCTTTCGAGAATCGGTTCTCGCCGGTGACGATTTCCTGATAGGGCAGGTTGGGGTCGTTGTAGACTTTGTTGATGAAGAGTCCGAACACCGGCATTGCGGTACGTGCGCCCTGTCCGAGCGCGGTGCTGCGGAAGTGTGCGGCGCGATCTTCGCAACCGACCCACACGCCGCAGGTCAGCAACGGCGTGTAGCCTACAAACCAGCCGTCGGACTGGTTGTCGGTGGTGCCCGTTTTGCCCGCCAGCGGGAATGTGATGCCGTATTGGCTGCGCAGCCGTCCGCCGGTACCGTAGTCAACGACGCCTTGCATCAGCCGTACGGTCTTAAAGGCCGTGATTTGGTTCATTGCGGGGTTCGTTTTCGGCACTTTAGTGTAGATTACGTTGCCGTCTTTGTCGCAAATATGCGTAATGAAAACGGGCTCTACATAGATGCCTTGGTTCGGGAAACAGTTGATGGCACCCACTTGCTCGTATAGGGTTAGTTCACATGCGCCAAGGCAGATGGAGGGCACGGCTGGGATTTCTGAAGTCATGCCCATTTTGCGCACCAGTTCGATAACGGCGTCGGGTCCGTAGCGTTTCATCAGGTAGGCGGAGACTTGGTTGAGGGAATGCGCCAAGGCTTCTCGCAGCGGCATCATCTGTCCTTCTTTGTAGGCGCCGGAGTTGCGGGGCGTCCATGATCCGCCGGGTGTCTCTATGGTCACCGGCACATTCGGTACCATCGTGCATGGGTCGAATTCGCCGCTTTCCATCGCTACCGTGTAGACGTAAGGCTTGAAGGTGGAACCGACCTGTCGTTTGGAGAGTTTTACGTGGTCGAACTGAAAATATTCGTAATTAGTGCCGCCTACGTATGCTTTCACGTGTCCGGTGGCCGCCTCCATACACATCAGTCCGCACTGCAGGAACGATTTGTAATAGCGTATAGAGTCAAATGGAGTCATCACCGTGTCAATCAAGCCTTTGTAGCTGTAAACCGTCATAGGGACCTTTTTGTTGAAGGCCGTTTCAATTTCGGCATCCGACGCGCCTGCGTCTTTCATCCGCTCGTAGCGTTCGCTTTGCTTAACGGCTCGCCAAAGGATATTGTGGGTTTGTTCCTCACTGATGTTGACAAAGGGAGCATTCTTTGCCCCTTTGATGTGGTTGAAGAAGAGGGGTTGCAAGTAGTCGCAAACATGCTCTTTCACAGCAGCTTCGGCATGCTTTTGCATCCGCGAGTCGATGGTGGTGAAAATCTTGAGTCCGTCGCAGTAGAGGTCGTAATGCGTTCCGTCGCTTTTGGGATTTTTGTCACACCAGTCTTTAAGTTCCATGCGCAGGTATTCACGGAAATAGGTGGCAATGCCGGCGGTGTGGGCTTGCGACTTGAAGTTGCTCATGTCTATCGGAATCTGCTTTATGGAATCGTATTGGCTTTCAGTAAGATAGTCGTATTTCTTCATCTGTCCCAATACGGTGTTGCGGCGGTCGAGAGAGGCCTGCGGGTGGCGTCGCGGGCTGTATTTGGAAGGGGCCTTCAGCATGCCTACGAGCAATGCGGCCTCTTCTGTGTTGATTTCCGAGGGTGCCTTGTCAAAATAGGTGCGGGCGGCGGACTTGATGCCTACTGCGTTGTTGCCGAAATCGACCGTGTTGAAATACATGGCGAGGATTTCGTCTTTGGAGTACGCACGTTCGAGCTTGGCGGCGACCACCCATTCCTTGAATTTCGTGAATACGATTTTGATTTTCCCCGCATTGGGGTCGCGGGGGAAGAGGTTTTTGGCGAGCTGCTGCGTGATGGTACTGCCGCCGCCTTTGCGGTGGAAGGTTATCACGCCGACCGCGACGCGGAAAAGTGCTTTCACATCAACCCCCGAATGACTGTAGAATCGGGAGTCTTCGGTCGCAATCAGGGCATTTTTAAGTTCGTCGGACAGGTCAGCGTATTTGCAGTTGGATCGGTTCTCCCTGTAGTAGGTGCCTAAGAGCTCACCATCGGAGGAAATCACTTCGCTGGCCAGGTTCGAGTCCGGGTTTTCCAGTTCCGCGAATGAGGGCATATAGCCCATCCATCCCAAAGAGATGAAAAGGAACATCAGGCATACGAGCCCGAACAGAATAAAATAAATTTTCCAAAAGACCTTCGCCCACTTTGGTATGGTGACACCGGAGGTTTTATTGTTTGTGTTGCTCTGTGACGAGCCGGATTTTGCAGTGTACATACAAACATTGGTTTTGAGGGTGCAAAAATACAAAAAATTGACAATTGCACCATTTTTATAAAATGCTATATTTGCGGCCCAAAATTGAGCGTTATGAATGGAGATCCGAAACTCTACCAATTGTTGGACGAATTGCACATACCTTACGAGTATTTGGAGCATCCGCCCGCCCCGACCATCGAAATTGCCAAGCAGTATTGGGCGGGCCATGATGCGAAACATTGCAAGAACCTTTTTTTTCGTAACCATAAGGGCAACCAGCACTATCTCGTATGTCTGGACTGTGACAAATCGATGAACATCCACGATATAGAGAAACAGTTGCATCAAGGAAAGCTGAGTTTCGCTTCGGAGCAGCGACTGATGAAGTATTTGGGGGTGATGCCCGGCTCTGTCACTCCGTTTGGCCTTATCAATGATGTTGAGCACCATGTTCATCTCTTTCTGGACAGGCAATTGCAACAGGCGGAGCGTGTGAGTTTTCACCCGTGCGTGAATACGGCTTCACTCATCGTCGCCCGCGCCGATTTCGAACGGTTTCTAGCATATATGGGGAACCCTTACGAGTGGATTGATTTGTATTGAGACTTGAGACTTGAGACCTGAGACTTGGGACTTGGGATATGTAGAGATGGGGCATGCCCCGTCTCTACAATGGAACTTAAACTTGTAAACATGAAATCTGAAATTTGCAGATAGTATTATGACAAAACGGTCAGAATCAACAAAAGGCAAAAAGTTCTGGAGGATATTAGGCAAGACCATCCTCATTTTGTTTGCTATCAGCATTTTGTTGCCGATACTTTACCGTTGGGTGAACCCGCCAGTGACACTGTTTCAGTGTGTGCAGGCGGTGAAGAACGGCACCGGTATACACAAGAAGTGGGTGCCCATCGAAGATATATCCCCGTATATGTATAGAGCTGCCATCGCTTCGGAAGACAACTACTTTCTTGGGCATCGCGGTTTCGATGTCATCGCGCTCAACACGGTGATGGAGGAGCGCAAGAGCGGACGTAGAAAACGCGGGGGCAGCACCATCTCGCAGCAGACGGCCAAGAATGTCTTCTGCTGGCCGAAGAGTTCGTGGGTGCGCAAGGGCGTGGAGACCTATTTCACTTTCCTGATTGAGACCTTTTGGTCGAAGGAGCGCATTATGGAGGTTTATCTGAACGTCATTGAGATGGGACCGGGCATCTATGGATCAGAGCAAGCCGCCCAGACCTATTTCCACTGTCATGCCTCGCAACTTTCGGCGCATCAGGCCGCATTAATTACAGCCTGTTATCCCAACCCTCAGAAACGCAATCCTGCGCAACCCACCTCCTACCTTTTGCGCCGGGCTGCCGACATCGAAAGCAAAATGGCCAAATATGGTACTCCGAAGTTTACGAAAGAGTATATTGCCGGTGTGCGCGAGCGATACCTGCAGGCCGTGGAAAAGATGGAGCAGAAAAAGAAAAAACAACAGAAGAAGAAAAAATAGAGCCGTCAAATTATGGCGGCTCCCGCAGGATAAAAAAACGCACCCGAAAAGATTGGCAGGTGCGTTTTTTTTGTGTTGGATGCGGATTATTTCCGTCTAAACAGGGAAAGAATGAAGAGCAGCAAGCATGCGCCTATGACGGCGGTGATAAATTGCCAAATCTGACTGCCACCTTCCAAGCCAACGAGGCTCATGAGCCAGCCGCCGAGGAAACCGCCGATGATACCGACGATAATATTGACAATCAAGCCGTTGCCGCTGCCTTTCATTATCTTGCCAGCCAACCAACCGGCCAATGCGCCGAGGAGTAAGTAAATGATAATGTTCATAATTTTAGGTTTTGGTGAAACAATTTTTAATGGGGCAAAAATATGTTTTTTTTGTGAATGGTGAATAGTGAAATGTGAATGGTAATATGTGGAGACGCGGCGCGCCGCGTCTCTACCGTTGCCTTTTGCCAACAAGAACTGCATTTGACACACCACGTTCTCCTTCGTGGTCGAAACGGCCGTTGTCGGAGGGATAGTTGACAACACCTTGATGTTCACAGATATTTAGGTATAAGGTGGTGGAACCGCCGCCGTCGAGGTTGAGAGCGTCGCGGCATCCGAGCCAGCGTAGGATTTGCTGCAGCTCCGGTAGGGAGAGTCCTGCTGCGGCTTTGAAACGTCCGTCGGCCACTAAGAGCAGAACGGTGCCGTCATCGCGGATGCCTACAGCGGTGCGGTTGTGGCGGTGGGTGACGAAGGTGCGGTCATCGCGCAGGTACTGTAACGTGTCGTGCCATATAAGCAGCGGGCCGGCGGTCATGATGTCGGGGTAGGGGAGTGCTTTCTCCCAGTGCCGCGAAGAGTCGGTCTTGAGGATGATGACGCTGTCGCCGTTGAGACAGAGCGTACCATATTGGTAGTATTTGCGGTTGACGGTGTCCTTGCCGGGGGTATTCTCCCCAATGTCGATGCTGTCGATGCGCAGGTAGCAAATGGGAAAGTGCTTGTCCATGTCGAAGAACGAGCCGTTGACGGCCGCCACGGCCCCGTGTTTGCGAGCCATCTCGGAGGTCTTCGTGCGGCGCGGCTCGTGCGCAAATGAAAGCGTAAATCCCGCAGTGTCAGGTATTTCCAATACAAAAATTTGCTGGTTCGAAGCGAACAATTGCTGCCCCTCGAACCGACACTGGCGCAGGAGCATCCCGTCGAGGGTGTCGGTCTGCCAGTTGCCACTTACGAAGGATAAGGAGTCGCGCTGGGCGTGGAGGCAGAGGGCGAGGGTGATGAGGGTTAGGGTTAGGGTTATACGTTTCATCGTCAGTTTCATTTGTTTTAGGCCCCACACTGTGGCTTTGCGTTGTGTGGGGTTATTTGCGCTTCGCGCGTTTTGCCTCTTCGAAGCCCCCAGGGCTCACTTCGTTCACCCTAGGTTATCATAGGTCGGGCTTTCAGCCCTTTTTGGAATGCCTCTTCGAGGCTATTCAAGGAATATATTCTTCATTATGCATTCTTCATTTTACATTCTTCAGGGCAGTTGCCACACGCTCTATGTCCTCATCCGTCGTGTCCCACGAGGTGACGAGACGGATTTCGTCGTCAGCCTCGTTCCAGTAGTAGAAAAAGGTGGTTTTCGCGAGGCGGTCGGCGAGGGGTCGCGGAAGTCTGAGCAACAGGATGTTGGCGTCGGTGCGCTGGGTAAAGATGTCGCCGAGGAGGGCGGTGATGCGCTGACGGAGTTTCTGTGCCTGTGCGTTGGCGTGCGCGGCGTTCTCTCGCCAGAGACCGGTCTCCAAGTAGGCGATGAACTGGGCGCTGAGGTAGCGCATCTTGGAGCTCAATTGGGCGCACTGCTTGCGATGATACTTGAGTTCCGGAACCAGTTCAGGGTTCAGCACAACTACCGACTCGCCCATCAGCATCCCGTTCTTCGTGCCTCCGAAGCTGACGATATCGACACCACAGTCGGTGGTCATCTCCTTGAAACTCTTGCCAAGGGTCACGGCGGCGTTGGCGATGCGCGCACCGTCGAGGTGCAGGTACATACCGAAAGGGTGGATGAGGTCGGCGATGGCGCGGATTTCGTCGCAGGTATAGACCGTGCCGAGTTCCGAGCATTGCGAGATATAAACAGACTTGGGCTGGGAGTGGTGTTCGAAACCCCAGTTGGAGAGGTGCGGACGGATGAGTTCCGGCGTGAGTTTGCCGTCGGGTGTGGGGATGGAGACTAATGAGGCGCCGGTCATGAAGGCGGGCGCACCGCACTCATCGACTGCGATGTGGGCGGTTTCGGCGCAGAGGATGCTGTTGAAGGAACGCACGCAGGCGCGCTGGGCCACCACGTTGGCACCCGTGCCATTGAAGACGGGAAACACTTCAGCCGTTTCGCCAAACTGCTCTTTGAAAATTTCCCGCAAACGGGCGGTGTAAGTGTCGTCGCCGTAGGCGATTTCGTGGTCGTTGTTGCAGGCTGCGATGGCCTCCAATATAGCGGGATGCACTCCCGAATGGTTGTCACTTCCAAAGGATCTCATTGTGGTAGGATTTTGGGCGGCAAAATTACGAAATAATTTGGTCGGGGCGTATTCGATTGGAGGTATATGCGATTAGGTCGTATGCGATAAGCCCCTACGAGATGGTTAACAACAAAATATCATTTGAAAATTGATTGATAGATTGCTGCTAACATGTTTATTTTTATAGTTAACCACAATCTATCGAAATATTTTTTATTTTTGCAGTCGAATAAAATATACCTGTCATGATAATAGGAAGAGAGCGGGAACAATCTGAATTGCTGAGACTTATAGAAATGGAAGAACCGCAGTTTTGCGTGGTCTACGGACGACGGCGTGTTGGCAAGACATTCTTGGTGCGTGAAACCTTTGCCAATCGTTTCGCATTTCAGCATACGGGGCTTGCCAATGCTAAAAAGTCAGACCAATTGCGTGAATTCAAGGAGTCTTTGCGTGCAGCTGGAATGCGTGCGTCAAGAACCCCCAAAACATGGTATGGGGCTTTTGGAATGCTGCAAGAACATCTTGCGAGTCTTCCTACTGGGAAAAAGGTGGTCTTTATTGATGAATTGTCATGGATGGATACGCCAAAGTCGAATTTTGTCAGTGCTTTGGAGCATTTTTGGAACGGTTGGGCTACAGCGCGATCTGAAAAGGATATTGTTTTGATTGTGTGCGGCAGTGCGACATCGTGGATGATCAAGAAAATCATCCGCAACCGTGGCGGACTGTATAATCGGTTGACCATGAAGATATCGCTTTCTCCTTTCACTTTGCGCGAGTGCAAAGAATATACGCAGCATTTGCGGCTGGAACTCTCCGACAAAGACCTGCTTGAAGCGTATATGATAATGGGGGGCATACCCTATTATTGGAGCTTTCTCCGCCGTGGTGAGAGCCTTGCTCAAAACATAGACCGAATCTTTTTTACTTCAGACGCGCCGCTGGCTGATGAATATTCCGCATTATATGCTTCATTATTCAAATCATCGTCGTCACACATTGCAGTTATAACCGCTCTGGCGCAAAAGAAGATCGGTATGCGGCGCATGGAAATTTTGGCGGAGACACAACTGGATGATAACAGCCTTTTCAATAATACGTTAGAGGAATTAGAGCAGTGCCATTTCATACGCCGTTATTATGCTTTTAGGAAAAAAGAACGCGACTCGCTATATCAGCTTATGGACAATTTCACATTGTTTCATTGTCGTTTTATCAAGGGCAATGATCATCGAGACGAGCATTTTTGGTCGCATTCTCTCGGGACTCCGGCTCATTACGCTTGGGTCGGGCTTGCTTTCGAGCGTGTATGCTTGTGGCATTTGCCCCAAATACGAATAGCTTTGGGAATAAGTGGCGTCATCACGTCGGCGTGCGCATGGCATTCGGAACCTACGGCTGATCATTCTGGGGCGCAAATTGACCTTCTCATTGATCGGAATGACAATATTATCAACCTCTGTGAGATGAAATATGCCGATACCGAATATGCCATCACGCAACAGGAGGACGAACGGTTGCGCAATAGAAAAGCTGTTTTTCAAGCTGTTACACGCACGCGCAAAGCGGTGCATATCACGATGGTTACTACGTATGGGGTGAAACACAATGCTTATTGGGGAAACGTCCAAAGTGAAGTGACCATGAAGGACTTGTTTGTATGACATAGAGACGCAATGCGTTGCAGTTGCTACTACATTGCCTATTGCTTTAACGAAATAATTTGCAAAATGAGAAACGATACAAAGTATAGAATCCTCTTCGTCTGCCACGGGAACATTTGTCGCAGTCCGATGGCCGAGTTTGTGCTGAAACAGAAGGTGGCGGAGCGCGGCCTTTCGGAATGGTTCGAGATTGCTTCGGCAGCGACGAGCCGCGAGGAGATCGGCAACCCCGTTTATCCGCCTGCGCGGCGAATGCTTGCGGAGCATGGCATCGCCTGCGACGGCAAGACCGCCCGCCAGATGACCCGCGCCGACTACACCCACTACGACTACATCATCGCTATGGACCGCAACAACCTGCGCAACTTGCAGCGGCTCCTTGGTCCCGATACCGACGGCAAGATTTCCCTGTTGATGGACTACACCGGCACGCCCCGCGACGTGGCCGACCCTTGGTACACCGGCGACTTCCAGGCCACCTGGGACGACGTGCAGGAGGGATGCGACGGCCTGCTGCGGGAGTTGTTGGGGGCATAGTCGACGCCCGTACAAGCGTAAGATATACCTGTAGTTGTGTATAAGTTCAACTTCGAAAATTATAAAGAAATGAAACCTGAAATCTGCAAAAATCTATCTTTAAATTTTAACAATTTAATTTTAAATAGTTAAAATTTTGTCTCAATATATTGTGGCTCAGCAACAAAGATAATCTCAAAAAATCCTTGACAGAAGCCTGTTTTTGTTGTATCTTTGTCGCCGGAATTTTTAAAGTTTTAATCATCAAAAACAAAGTGTTATGACGAATGTCAGCGAGCCAAAAATCAAAAAACGAAAATGCGACAACACCTAATAAACTACAAATAACTGATTTTCAATAAATAACATATTGAGTGAAAAATATAACACATTATCGTTATATATTAAAAAAGTTATATATTTGCCGCGCAACCAAAACAAAATATTATGAAATGGAACGAACTCAAAAAACTAGCAGAAGCTAACGGTTGGTATCTTATCAAACACGGGAAAAAGCACGATATTTATGTACACCCGACAAACAGGAATCGTCTGGTAATAGGAAGACATGGATCGGAGGAAGTGCCGACAGGGACCTTCATGAAACTCATAAAACAGATGGGCATCTGAAAGAAACACAAAAAAAGAATAACAAATAAATAAAATAATATGAAGACTACTGCATTGATAGAAATGGGTAAGGACGGGCGTTACACCATATACACACCGGACCTGCAATCCACCATCATCGGAGATGGAAGTACTGTGGCAGAGGCGAAAGCCGATTTTGAGAATACAGTGAAAGAGGTTCTGGAGAGTTACGAGGAAACGGGAGAACCGGTTCCCGAAGAGCTGGCGGATACCACATTCGAATACAAATACGATATGCCCTCTTTTCTGAATTGCTTTGACTACCTCAACATGACCAAACTGGCCCACCAGGCGGGCATCAACCCTTCGTTGATGCGCCAGTATAAAAGAGGGCAGTATGTGTCGGAGAAACAGGCTTCGAAAATCCAGACGGCCATCCACAGGATCGGGAAAGAACTTTTGGCGGTGAGGTTGGTGTAGGGACGCAAAATTTTGCGTCTCCACAGCGGGCATATGCGATACACCCTAACATTAATTCGCCACCACCACCTTCCTCGCCCTGAACCCATCCACGCGCAGGATGTAGACGCCCGGTGCGGGCAGCTGGTAGGTGCCGTCGCCGAAACTCATGTTGATGACGCAAGGTTTGCCCACCGAATGTGCGTAGTTATGTATTGGATGGCATCCAGAATGGTGGGATCTGAGAGCGTTGTGGACACAAATACCAGATCGGCACCTGGGGCGATTCCCTTGTATTTTGTGCCGTCACCTGACGGGGCCCCGCATCCGGCGGCGATGCCAGCCACGTGGGTGCCGTGTGTCTGCGTGGAATCCTAGGTCGATGACTCCCACCACCACACCGCTTCCGTCGAAGCCTTGTGGCAGATTCAGACCCAAATGGATTCGGTCTATTCCCAAATTCTCACGTACATTGTCCATCATGGTGGTCATTTTGCAACCCACGTCAATGGTTTTGCAGATGACGGCAAAAATACATATTTTTGCTACCTGTTAGGATAATATGAAAAAAGAGACGCACGTCTGTGCGTCTCTGTAGGGGTGTAGTAAAACGTATAACCTTGGATTAAAATGTGTGTTCCAGCGTAAATTTGAGACGTTCCGGATGCGAGGCGATGAAGGTCAGGAATAGCTCCTTCGAGCTGAACTGGCCGACAGGCGAATCGTTGAGACCGTAGTCCTTCTCCACGCCGTTCTCGGTGGTGTGGATGTTCGGAACAACGCCGAAATAAATGGGACCCGTTTCAGGAATTTCGGACTCGTTGTATACGATAGTCCCCTCGATTTTGGCGGTAAAAGGAGTCTTGATCTCAAAGGCTGGGAGATTCCAAGGTGCGGATACGTTGTTCAATTCCACAGTTTTACCCGTGTCATCAACATATCTGATGTTATAATGGAAACAGGGGGTCAGTTGCTGTGTCGCGCCATTTTGCGTGAAAACATTTTTCAACTGATATTGGATGGCGATTTTCTTGTCACCGCCTGTATTGCTTCCATTTTCGCGGTTGCACGACATGACTATCATGCCACCCAAACATACCATTGTTAGAAAAAACAGTAGTTTCTTCATAGTTGTCTAACTGACTAATGGTAAATGCAGGATTAATCCTCTTTCAGGGTGCGAGTTAAGACAATTTCTTCCTTATTGGTGTCGCGGTTGATAAGGATCAGGTTGATTTTGGTACCGCCCACAAGAATGCCGGGATGTTGTGGTCTTGCGGCCTCAACAGCGTCTATGGATTTGTTGAAAGCGCCTTCGGCTCTTTTGCTGACCTCTTTTTTCTCGCCGCGGAACACGTAAGTGTGTGTGTTCTCCGAATAGCTGTTGGCACTTGCTTTCATGTTTTCGACGACAATTTGGTCATAGAACAGGTAGTAGTTGTTGTACACACCTTCCGGGGTGTTAGGGTCAAGTTTAACCATGTACTGCCAGTCGCCATCCTCACGTGTGCAAGAAGAGAAAATGCCTGTCATGGCCACGATGCAGCAAAGCACTGCGATAGATAAAAACTTTTTCATTTTGATAAAATTTTGGTGAATAATTATGTGTATTAAAAAAATGATTACATATCTCAAATTTTGCAAAGGCAAAAATACAATTTTTTAGAGTGTGTGAAAAAAAAATTCAACCAACTGCAAATTTTTCCACATGGCAACCAAATCGTTTTTAATGTTTCATTCATCGTTCATTCATCGATTCATTCATCGATTAATTCATCGTTCATTTATCGATTCATTCATCGATTATCCGTCATTTCATTCCGTATTCGGTCCTAGGGCTCACTGCGTTCACCCTGGGCTGACATAGGTCGGGCTTTCAGCCCTTTTTGGAAGAAGTTTCGTGAAAAATTGCGAAATCGGACGGTTTTTGCGGATTAGAAATAATATGAGAATTTCGATTGGTGGAAATTGTTTTGTATTATTTTTGCCATTTCCGAAATGTTTTTTACGATTATGATTTTATTTTTAACATATTATAAATCAGCAAATTGACATGCAATCGTATTAGAATAATGATTATATTTGTGGCAAAAAAATATTATGTCACAATCATTATCAAAAATCCTAGTTCATGCCGTCTGGCACATCAAGTACGACAGTCCGGAAATTCTAAAGGAGGACAGAATGGAGCTCTACCAATATTTGGATAATTTATTCAAAAAATTAGGGTGTCCACCTCTCCAAATCAACGGTATCGGTAATCATGTACATGTTTTGTTCACATTGTCTAAAAACATAACATTGGCCAAAGTAATGGAATCGGTCAAATCAGTGAGCAGCAAATGGTTAAAAACAAAAAGCAAACATTACATTGGATTCGCTTGGCAACGAGGATACGGCGCATTTTCCGTCAGCGAATCGGTATGCCCCAAAACTAAACGCTACATCGCCCAACAAGAGGAGCATCACCAGCAACTCACTTCCAAAGACGAATACATCCAACTTCTCATCAAGAACAACGTTCCTTTCAACGAACAATATCTCTTCGATACACCATAATATATTAACACTTCCAAAAAGGGCTGAAAGCCTGACCTATGTTAACATAGGGTGAGCGATAGCGAGCCCTAGGATTAGGCGAGACCAGAACATCTCCAAGAGGGCTGAAAGCCTGACACGAGTCAACCTAGGGTGAAGAGAAGCGGAACCCTAGGGGTACAGTGCGATGACCTCTGACGTTCCGCCGCTCGGAACCGTCGTCTCCTAGAACTGGAAATAGATGAACGGCTGCAGGTCCGCAGTGACGAACTGGTAGAGCACGAAGACCACCACCACCACGATGATTCCCATCAGCCAGAGTGGGAGCATGGCGAAGTTAATGCGGTACCAGCGCTTCCAACGGTCTGGTAACCAGTGGATGACCATGCCGAGGAGGAACATAATGAAGACCCCGCGGTAGTTGGCCAGGATGTCGGGGATGGCTGCGACGTTCCACTGCCCGCCGATGCTGTTGACCATCGCTTTGGCGGTCTCCCACGCCGTTTCGTTGGCAATAGCCGGGTCGAGGTTGGAGCCCGAACGGAAGAACAAGCGCGTGAACGAGATGAAGACAAACGTCTGGAAGATGCCCCACGTCTTGTCAAGCCAACCTACTTCTTTGTCAGGCTTGATGAGGTTGAAGACGGTCTTGATGAGGGTGCCGAAAAGCCAGATACCGCTCCACACGATGCCGATCATAAATGCGGGATTTGGCCATAAATAATTGACAATCAAGAAAATGACGAATATCACCGTGGCAATGGTGCTTTTAACGAGCATATTGCAATGTCGCCAGATTTTGTACGACAAGATGCCCACGCCGTTGAGTCCGCCCCAAATCATGAAGTTCCACGATGCGCCGTGCCACAAACCGCCCAACAGCATGGTATTCATCATATTGATGTTGGTGCTGATCTTCAGACGCGCCTGTTTGCTTACCAGTGAAGCTATGAGGAGAGCCAGCGCGATGCCGCCGATGATGCTAGCCACTACCACGCTCTTGGTGAGCAGGATAATGACCGCTGCAATGAGTGCGATGCAGAAATAAGTGCCGAAGGTGGCATTGCGGTTGCCACCCAGCGGGATGTAGAGGTAGTCTTTCAGCCAGTTGGAGAGCGAAATGTGCCACCGTTTCCAGAAATTGCCAGGGTTGGTGGCCTTGTACGGTGAGTTGAAGTTTGTGGGCAGGTAGAAGCCCATCAGCATGGCGACGCCGATGGCGATGTCGGTGTAGCCCGAGAAGTCGGCATAGACTTGCAAGGAATAGACGAACAGTGCCGACAGATTCTCGAAGGCGGTGAACAGCGACGGGTTGTTGAAGACTCTATCCACGAAGTTGACGGCGAGGTAGTCGCTCATTATCAGTTTCTTGGCCAAGCCGTTGAGAATCCAGAAGACAGCGATGCCGAACTGCCGGCGGGAGAGGAAGAACTTCTTGTAGAGCTGCGGCACGAACTGGTCGGCACGCACAATGGGGCCGGCTACCAACTGCGGGAAGAACGAGACGTAGAACCCGAAATCGAGGATGTTGCTGACGTGTGCTATTTTTCGCTTATAAACATCCACTAAATAGCTGATATTCTGGAAAGTATAGAAGGAAATGCCGACGGGCAGCAGGATTTTGGAGGCATCGAAGTATTTTTCGCCCGACCAGTCGTTGGCCCATTGCGCTAACCAGTTGATGACTTCGTGCTCGCTCCCCACGATGGTGTTGTAGGCGTCAGTAAAGAAATAGGCGTATTTGAAGTAAAAGAGTACTAACAAGTTAATGACAACTCCAAAAATCATGAACGTTTTGCGCAGACCGTTGTGCTGCGACTTGTCCATGAAGATGCCGAGGAAATAATCTAAAAACGTGTCAAACAGCAAGATAAGAACGAAAAGACCGGAAGTTTTGTAGTAGAAGAGCAGACTGACGAAAAAGAGGAACGTATTGCGTAGCAGCCGTTTGCTATGGAAGAGTGCGAATCCGGCGTAGACGATGGCGAAGAAGGCCCAGAAGTTGAACTGGGTGAACAGCAGCGGGTGTGCCTCATCGAAAGAGAACAGGTTGATCAGAAAATGTGAAACATTCGCCCAGGTCATTGTTGCATGGATTTAAGAGGTTGAACAAAAGCATGCCAAAAAAGGTCGCCGATGAGGTTATAGCCGTTGACGGTGAAGTGGACACGGTCTGTCTGAGCAAGACCCTTGGCCTGCCATTTGGCCATGGAGCCGAGTCCGCCCATCACCTCGAACTGATCCCAAACAGCACCGCCTGTGAGGTTGGCCAGCCGGTGCATGACATCGCTCACCTCCGGCCCCGTCTGGTTGACGGCGTAACGTTTTCGTTTGACTTTCTTCCATGTGTCGTTGTTCGACAGGAAGATGAACGCACAGTCGGGATTGGCCTCGCGGATGCGGGCGATGAGCTGTAAGTAGTTGTTCTTGAATACGGTGGAGTCGAAATCGTTGCCGAAAGCGTCGTTCACACCGATACCGAAAATCACCAAATCGGGCGGGAAAGCCTTCATGTCGCGGGTGAAGTTCTTGCAACGCAGATAAGAGGGTACCGCTGCACCGTTAACGCCTATGGATGTGAACGTTACGCCGGGTTTGCCGTTCTTCAGCCAAAGTCCGTTGACGAAAAAGGTGTCGGCCGGGCCGCAGGGGAAGTAGAAGGTGAACTCCTGCAAAGGCCGGCCGGGGTAGAAATAGTAGCGTTCGTTGTCAAGATCGGCTTCGTCGGGGAAGCGCCATATGGTGTCGTATTTCAAAATTGGGTCAATGTAGTTGCCGTTGGAACGGCCGAAAAGGATGAGCGTATCCGTGGCGAAGTCGTATTCGGGCTCGTTCATTGTGAACTTGATGGATTGCACGGACTGGGTACAGTAGACGGAGATACCTGACATACCGAGCGGCGATGGGTATTCCTTATAGACGTTGCGAATCAGCGAGAAGACATTCGATCGGGTGATCTTGTAATCGCGGGGGTTGTTGCAGGCGTCGGCCGCCGAGTAAGGGAAAATGAGCCCGCGGTCGGCCGGTGCGCCGCTATATTCCGCTAACACGTGCTTGCGGATGCGGTGCGACATGGTGCCCGCTTGCACGTGCGAGCCGCCAATGTGCATGATGTGGACATGACCCTGCTTCGTTCGGATTATGCGGTCAAGCTTCTCGTAGAAGCGCACCAGTGGCATGCTGTCTTTACCCCAGCAGAGCGTATCGTCATTGAAATGGATGAAGGCAAATGTGGAGTCGTAGTCGGAGAATAGTTCGGGCAGAACCCATGCGGTAGTGGTGTCGGCCTCCATCTCCAACGCAACGCTGTCGGCGGTTTCATTTACCTGCGCAAAAGCAGTTAAACTGCTGATAATTAAACAGATAAATATTAGTGTTGCGCAGCGTCCCATAGGTTGTCAAATTGTTCTGCACCCATCTTGCGACGGGTGGTGTAGAGTTCATACATCGTGGCGAAATTATCAGCCAGTGTCTTGCCTACATAGTTCGCCCCTGCGGGTGTGAAGTGAACGTAGTCAGGACCCGCCCAGCCTTTCCTCACCCAAGCTATCATCGAATTACGGCCGCCCATCACATCGTATAAATCCCAGTAGGCCACGTTGTTGCGCAAGCACATGTTGCGCAGACTGTCCACCATCGCGGGCAGGTACGTGTAGGTCTGCAGCGAGCCGCTGTAGGAGTGGCTCATGTCGGACGGACCGATGAAGAGCAGGGTGGCGTTGGGGCAGACGCTCTTAATGCGACGTATCTGGCTCTGCATGACGGTGCAGTATTTGTTGATGGCGGCGGTACTGAATGTCGAAGGCATCTGGTTGCCACCGAACTGCAGAATGATCATTCCCACGTTGGCGTTTTGGTAGCATTTGCGGAGAATGGAGTCGGTGACGAGGGTGAACTGGTTGCCGGAAGAACTGCGTAGCGGTATATTGTCGACGCTCACGCCAGGCCCGTTGTCAATCATGATCCCGTAGATGTCCGCCGTTCCCTGCATGTTGATGCGCATGGATGCGGTGGAAGAATCTGTCTGCCAGTGCATTGCGTGAATGCCCATGCCTTCGCTTATGCAGGTGGAGTCGTAGCCGTGCTTGCGGTCGGAGAGGGTGGCGCGGAACTTGCCGTTGTGGTCGTTGTAGAGCACGGTGACGCGTGAGAAATGCTTCACGCGGTCGTCGGTGCGCTTGTTGGAGGTGGCGTTGGCGGTGAAGGTGCCGCTGCCGGTGAGGCGGTAGCATTTCAGCATGAGGCCGTAGTTCCCCTTTGCCCGCGCTCCGTCGCCGTAAGTCGAGTAGAGGGTGAATGCGCCCGAGGCCGACTGGCTCACGGCGTAGGAGGCCACCGTCTGGATGGCTGGCAGCAGGCCGGGGCCGCCGCCGCCGAACTTCGACTGGCACCAGGTGCGCAGGTTGCCCGAGATGCGGTCCATCTCAATCTGCGAGTCGCCATAGTGCAGTACACGCACCACCTCGCCGCGCGATTTGGCGGAAGCAGCTTTTGCGAAGAATTTGTCGAAGTAGGTGACATCGCCGTTTGGCAGATAGAAATGGCCTTCCGAGGCCAGTGTCGTCTTGAAATGTTCTAGTGTGTCAAGTTGTTCCTCAAGTTGTTTCTGCTTGATGGAGTCCTCTTTGGCAATTTGGGCGATAATGGCTTCCCGTTCTTTGCGGTTGAAGAGCGTCGGGGCGGGGATGCGCTTGTCACGTGACAAACTGTCGCCAGGTAGATCCGGAATGTCTGCGTCCGGATCGGCGAGCACTTTTTCGATGGATGGGAAGTTCAGGGTTTGCTTGGCCAGCGTAATGCCCTCTTCGGGATAGAAGAAACTGATAATCCCTAAACAAGTGATTATCAGAAATATAAATACTGCTATCTGCCAAGGTTTCATTACGATTGATGCCCGATTTTTTGAGGGCGCAAAGGTACACTTTTTTTGTGTACTTTTGCCGCCACGAGAAAACTGTTGAACAATGGAATTTCACACCTACGGAACCCCGACATACCCGACGCTGTTGCTGCTGCCGGGATTGGGCGTCTCGCACGAGATTTTCCTCCCGCTGGTGGAATTGCTGAAAGAGCACTTTCACATTGTGGCAGCGGAAATTGACGGTTTTCTGATCGGGAAGCCCTCGCGATTCACCTCCGTTGACGACCAGGCGGCGCAAGTCAACCGTTACTTGCATGTGCACTTCGACGGGAGGCTGGACGTGGCCTACGGACTGTCGCTGGGAGGAAAGATACTCTCGCGGATGATGGAACGCAACGAAATCGATATTAATCACGCCATTATGGATGCCGCCCCGCTATTGCCGCTACCCCGATGGACGGTTGGACCACTGCGCTACTACCAGGCCTTCAACGTGTGGAGTTGCTACCACTGGACCAGCTTTTGGCGCTGGCTGTTCCACTCGCACTACTTCGATGTGCTGCTTGATGAGGTGAAGAAGGTGTTCCCCTCAGACGGTACCCGCGCCGTGAAAGAGGGATATAAATCCGTATATACCAACAAATTGGAATCCATCAGCGGTCCCGATATCCACTATTGGTACGGCACCAAGGAGGCTTTCGTTGCCAAACCGCAAGCCATGCACCTGCTGTCGCTCTGTCCCGAAGCCCACGTGGAAGTCTTCCCGAAGATGAACCACGGACAGTTGCTGGTGGACCATCCGGAGGAAGTGGCGAAGAGGATAAAAAATATAATTAATGCGTAATTGGTTATGCTAATCCTTATCGTACAACCTGCGTAACTCTTACCAATTCCTCCCCTAACGTCATCGAAATCAACGCAATGGTTTTGCAGGTGAAGTTGTGGCTTCCACTCAACCATTTTGTAACCTCCGACGGCCTCCGTTGAGTCAATTCAGAAAGCTGTTTCTTCGAAATTCCTTTGCATTTCATAATCTGATCCATTCTTTCTGCAATGGAATCGGAAAGCTGGTATGTGGCTCTCTGCAATGGAGTTATCTTGGAGAGCTCCTCTTGTAACAAATCATCATATATGGTTTTCATAATTCGAAAGATGTCTCTCCAATGCGCCATTGGCAATGATTCTGTCAATGGCGTTTAATATTGCTTGATAATCCTTGTTAAGTGTGGAATTGTCTTTGAATTTCGCGAGAAATCTCCGAAATTCTGTCTCTTGATTCGGCTCAAACAGTATTGAATACAATCCTACATTGTCCGACATCGCAATTGTCTTTATTTTTGCCGTTCTTTTCATTAATAACTTTTTGCGGCAAAAATACAAAAAAAACGAATCAGATTTTAGTTATAACTAAAAAATATAATAATCACATCTTCGTCGACTGGTTCTGCGGAATCATTCGCGGAAAATGCGCAATGATGCGGAAATTTGTATTTTTCCTCTGTTATTCGTAGAGACGGGGCATGCCCCGTCTCTACACACAACAATTGCATTAATCTGTGCATATTTAAAATTTGTGTACATTTGTGCCGTCGTAGAGACGCAAAATTTTGCGTCTCTACATAAGGAAACCTATGTCAACCCAGGGTAAACGAAATGAGACCTGGGATATTAAGCCAACAACAAAAACCGTAATAATATGAAAAACGTGAAATTACTTCTGGTCCTTGCGACCGTGACGCTGACCGCCGTCTCTTGCGGTTCGAAGAAAGAAGCCCCCAAGGAGGAGACTCCAAAGATGCTGGTGCTCTACTACTCCCAAACCGGCAACACCAAAGCGTTGGCAAACGAGATTGCCACGAAGTTGGGTGCCGATATCGAAGAGATTGTGGCGGTGAACCCCTACGATGGCGATTTCCAAGCCACCATTGAGCGTTGCAAACAGGAGCACGAGCAGGGCAACATTCCTGACATTCAACCGATTAAAGCCGACCTCGCCAGCTACGACATCATCTTCATCGGCTTCCCCGTCTGGTTCGGCACCTACGCACCGCCCGTGCAAAAATTCCTGCTCAGTGCTGACCTCAGCGGCAAGAAGATTGTGCCGTTCTGCACCTTCGGCAGCGGCGGTTTGGAATCCAGCGTGAACGATTTGAAGCAGGCCGCTCCCAATTCAGAAATTATGCCTGGTTACGGTGTCCGTGCCGCCCGTATGGACGCGATGCCCAAGGAGGTGGACCAGTTCCTGAAAGCCAACGGTTATCTCGAAGGCGAATTTGTGAAGTTGGAGGAATTTCCTGTGCAACACGAAGTCAGCGAAGAGGAAGCTGCCGTTTTCGACGCAGCTGTGGATGGCTACCCGATGTTGCATGCCAAGGCCAAGACGGTGGCTGTGCGCACTCTCCCCGACGGCACGGAGTACCTCTTCACCGCTGAGGATCTTCCCCGCGAAAACAAGCCGAATATGCCGCCCGCCGGCGAATTGAAGGTTTATGTGACCGTTGAGAACGGCCAAGTTCCGGTATTCACGAAGGTGATACGGTAGTCTATTTTTCCCGCAGAGCCCGCTGGTTTGCGAAGGAATAGTTTACGACAAACTGCAACTTTTTGGTTTCTTCTTCAAAGAAAACTTCGACAACGTTCGTTTCCTGCTGCAGATAGCGGACTATCTCTGGGAGCACGAGGATTAGGGTCTGCGACAATCTGCGAAGCCTGTGGGGAAATTATCAGGAAAAATAGTACCTTTGCCGCCGAAAAACAGTTCTGATGGTCACGAAACGGGAACAACAAATGCTTGATGCACTCAGTGAATACCATTCATTGGGCATTGCAGATCAGATAGACTACAAAAAGTTCTATCTCTACTCCATTATTACCCATTCTACGGCTATTGAGGGAAGTTCGGTTACGGAGATTGAGAACCAGTTGCTTTTTGATGAGGGCATTGCTGCCAAAGGCCGAAGTATGCAGGAGCAGCTGATGAATCTCGACCTGAAAGCGGCCTACCTGTATTCAATGCAGCTTGCAGACGAGCATGCGGATTTTTCAGTAGAATTACTGAAAAAAATGTCCGCTCTTGTTATGAAAAACACTGGGAGTGCATATAATACGGCACAAGGTTCTTTCGATGCCTCAAAAGGCGACCTTCGTCTGGTCAGTGTTACGGCTGGCATTGGAGGGCGGTCGTATATGGATTATCAGAAAGTTCCAGATAAATTGCGGGAGTTCTGCTTGCAATTGAATGATATGAGGTATCGTTTTTTTGACTCTGACGACTTGATTGCCAAATATCTGTTAACGTTCGATGCCCATTATCAGTTAGTAACCATACATCCTTGGGTGGATGGCAACGGGCGTTTGTCAAGGCTTGTGATGAACCATTTGCAATATGAGTTTGGTTTGGTTCCAGTAAAAATCAACAAGAGCGACAAAGCTGAGTATATACAGGCACTCGTCGATTCTCGGGAGCAGGAGTCAACAGATCCGTTCCGCCAATTTATGCTCGAAGAACACACCCGCAACATTCTCAAAGAGATTGATGAGTTTAGGAAATCTCAGTCCACTGACCCGATAAAACTGCTTTCTGACCCGATAAATCGCTTTTCTGACCCGATAACGGAGCGCCTTTACCAGGCGATACTGAAAGACAATAGTCTGAATTACATGGGATATGGCGATTTGCTTGGTGTATCTGAGGCCACCATTAAGCGCCGCATCGGTGAATTGAAGGCATCCGGTTTTATTGCACGGGTGGGCAGCAACAAGAACGGTCGCTGGGAGGTGTTGAAATAATGAACTCGCAGATTTGCGCCGAATTAAGGTCTGCGAGTTTCCGCGTGATAATGGACAATTAACAGTAAAAACGGATGTTTCTCGGTGAGCTGATTTCAATTTTCGTTGCTCTCTCTTGGACCGCCACCGCTCTTTTCGCGGAGGTGGGTTCGAAGCGCATGGGCTCGTTGCCGTTCAACACAATACGGATGACGATGTCGCTGCTGCTCCTCACCCTCACCCTTTGGTTGGTGATGGGGGTGCCGTACCCGCGTTTCGCCGACGGCGGCACCTGGGGCTGGCTGCTGCTCTCGGGGGTGGTTGGATATGTCATCGGCGACTACTGCCTGATGCAGGGCTACATCCACATCGGGTCGCGCTTCGGACAACTCTTCATGACCCTTTCGGCACCCACGGCCGCGCTCACCGGACGGCTCCTCCTCGGTGAACAGATGCGTCCTGTCGCCATCCTCGGAATGGTAATTACCTTGAGCGGCATTGCCATGTCGATTCTCTCCAAAAGCGATGGCTCCGAACACCATGGTCTGCGTTTCAAACTGCCGGCGAAAGGGATTTTCTATGCTGCGATGGCTGGCATCTGTCAGGGTTTTGGATTGGTGCTCAGTAAGATAGGACTTCAACATTATGATGCTTCGTTGGCTGCACTCGGCATTGCGCAGGATGCGGTTTTCGATGGGGCGGTGTTACCGTTGCCCGTCAGCATCTGCGTGCCTTTCGCCGCCACCACCATCCGCGCCTACATCGGGCTGGCGGGTTTCTTCCTGTCGCTGATGCTGTTCAGTAAAGACGGATTAGCGAAACTGCGAAGCGCCGTCCGCGACCGCAAAGCGATGTGGTGCGTCTTCGCCTCCACCATCTTCGGCCCGTTCATCGGGGTGAGCGCCTCGCTGATGGCCACCCAGTACACCTCAACGGGCATCGCACAAACACTTTTCGCCCTCACCCCAATCCTCATTATCGCCCCGTCGGCTTACTTGTTTCATCAGAAAGTCACTGTGCGTGAGGTAATTGGCGCGGTGATCAGCGTGGTTGGAGTGTGTTTGTTTTTCGTGTAGGTTCCGCGGAATTGAATTTAAGGAAAAAATCAGCACCGCAGCATCTTCTCCCGAAGTTGTGTGAATCCAGCTTCGTTGAATCGGTATTGGATGGGGGAGTGTGAATTCTTTTTTTCTTCTTCGCTTTGTGCCACGGGGGTGAGCAGCCCGGAGGCGAGGAATTTTTTTTGGAAGTTGCGCCGGTCGAACTCCTTGCTGAAAACCTGCGTGTAGAGGCGCTGCATTTCCGGTAGGGTGAAAACATCGTCAAGCAGGGCGAAGGAGACTGGCGAGTTCACAAAAGCGAGGCGTAGTTTCCAAAGAGCCATGCGGTAGATTTTCTCATGGTCAAAGGCTAACTTGGGCATCTCGTTGATGTTGAACCAGCAAGCGTCTTTAGCGTCATCGCCAGCTTTGACGGAGGCTTGTTTGGGATGGACTACGGATGAGAAAGCGATGGAAATGGTGCGCCCGCGCGGGTCGCGATCCAAATCACTGAAGGAACCTATCTCGGTGAACATTTTCGGCGTAAGCCCGGTTTCTTCTTTCAGTTCGCGGCGGGCTGCCTCCTCTAACGTCTCATCCTCATCCAGAAAACCGCCAGGAAACGCCCAATGGCCTTTATACGGTTCATTACCCCTCTTGATTAGCAGCACATTGAGGTGCGTGCCGTCAAATCTAAACACCACGTTGTCTACCGTCACCGCCGGACGCCAGTAATCATATTGATATACTCTTTTTTTTTCCATAGTCTTGTGTATTATTTACACGCGGCAAAAATATACTTTTTTTGAATATAGTGGAATAATTGTGGAAACATTGGTTTACTGTATGCTAATCTGAATCTTAAATATTGAAAGACAGGTGTTTACGAAGAAATAATAAAAAATGTTGCATAAAGTGTGTAAAAGTTACACATCATAACTATTTTTTACTATTTTTGCAGCCTCTTAAAACGGATGTGTTTTATTATTTAAGTGGTTGATTTTTAGAATTTTAATAAAGAATAGGAAATATGAGGACAATGAATATGAGAAGTCTTTCTCTCCTTTTTATAGGATTTCTGATGAGTGTATCGCTGATTCGGGTGCAAGCGCAGGATTCCGTCCATATCAATCTGAGCAAGGCGATTGAAATCGCATTGTCAGAATCGCCTACCATGCGCGTTGCCGACCGTTCGGTTGATATCAAGCGTGAGTACAAGAAGGAGCAGATTGTGTCGTTATTCCCTGACGTTTCTGTGGCGGCCAACTATAACCGCACACTGCTCAAACAACAGATGTCCATGGACATGGGCGGGCAGACGATGAACATCAAAGTGGGTCGCGACAATACCTATTCTGTCGGTGCTAACTTGAGTCTTCCGATTGTGTCCGCACCGCTATGGTACAACCTGAAACTCAGCTCGATGGACATTGAGTTGGCGTTGGAGTCGGCGCGGTCGTCGAAGATTGAGCTGATTAACCAGGTGAAGCAAGCCTATTACACTTACTTGTTGGCCAAGCAGGCGCATGAAGTGTTGCTGAAGAGTTATGGCAATCTTGAGGAAAGCAATAAGATTGTGACCAATTCCTTCAACCAGGGTCTGGTTTCAGAGTTCGAGAAGTTGCGTTCCGATGTGGCTTTGCAGAACCAACGTCCTGAAGTGAATGCGGCGGCCACGAGTATGCGTTTGGCCGAAATGCGCCTGAAAGTCCTTTTGGGCATGGATATTAATGAACCGGTTGTTTTTGATGGTCAACTATCTGATTATGAGACATTTGTGTTAAATGCATCCATGCCGTCAGAAAGCGAGATACAATTGATTCATAACTCCGCCCTGCGTCAGTTGGATATGGGCATTGAGCAACTGGAGCAATCCAAGAAAATCCTCATCGGCTCGTCCTGTCCGATGTTGGCCCTGGCCGGTGCGTTCCAATATTCCGGAATGGGTGACGACGGTTCCGCTTTCACCAATTATCCTTACTCCTATGTGGCACTTTCACTGCAAGTCCCCATTGTCGGTTGGGCATCGACCCATTACAAGTTGAAGCAGACCGACATGAACATCGCCAATATGCGTGACCAGCGGATGGATGCCGAGCGCAACCTCCGACTGGGCGTGCAGAGTTTTTTGAACGACATGCAGTTGGCCATTGAGAATGTCGCGTCCGACAAGGAGACGATGCGCCAGGCACAGAAAGCCTACGATATCGCTGAGAAGCAGTATGAGGTGGGAATGAACACATGGCTCGACCTTCACACGGCCGAACTAACCCTCACCACCACCCAACTCACCTATTGCCAAGACCTTTTCAATTACCTCGTTGCAAAGGCGAACTTGGATGCGACACTGGGCGTTGAAAATTAACGATGAATAAATAATATACGATAATATGAAAAAATTGACCATTTTATTAGCAATCACCATGTTAGTGATGGTGGGTTGCAAGAAAAAAGAGACCGTCGCTGGCCCCCAAAAGATGACTATCCGCACGCAGGAAGTACACGTGGAGGAGGTTGACCAAACCTACGAATACACTGCCATAGTGGAGGCTAATGCCGTGAACAATATCGCTCCGCTCACGGGCGGCCGTATTGACAAGATTTACGTTGAGGTTGGTGACCGGGTAAGCAAAGGCAAAGTGCTTGTACAGATGAATGAGAACAGTCTCAAACAGGCCAAGGCGCAGCTTGACAACTTGAAGACCAGTTTCCAACGGATTGACGAACTCTACAAAGTGGGCGGCGTCTCCAAGTCCGACTGGGATGCGATGAAGACCCAACTTGACGTGTCCCAAACCACCTACGACAACTTGTTGGAGAACACGCAACTTATCAGCCCGATTTCCGGTGTAGTGACCCAACGGAACTATGACAGCGGCGACCTCTACGGCGGTCTGCCCGTGGTTCAGGTGCAGCAGATCACGCCTGTGAAGATGAATATTAACATTTCTGAAACCCTCTTCAAGAAGGTGAAGGTGGGCACGCCCGTGAGCATCAAGGTGGATGCCTACGGCGAGGAAGAGTTCAAAGGCAGAATCAGTCTGATTTACCCGACGATGGACGGTGCCACGCACACTTTCCCGGTTGAGGTGCAGTTGGCCAACACGGATAGCCGCGTGCGTCCGGGTATGTATGCCCGCGTGACCATGAACTTCGGTACGGAGAAGCATGTGGTGGTCCCCGACGAGGCCATCTTCCGTCAGCAAGGTTCCGGTAACCGCTACGTCTATGTATACAAGGACGGCAAGGTTTCCTTCAACCAGGTGGAGATTGGCCGCCATTTGGACAAAGCCTACGAACTGCTTTCCGGCAACGTCCAGGACGGCGACCTGGTGGCCACCACGGGTTTGGCGAGACTGAAGGACGGACTGGAAGTCAATGTCGAGAAACAATAGCTTTTGGCTATTAGCTATTAGCCTTTGGCCTATATAGTCAAAAGGTAAAGAATCTTAGCTAATAGTCATTGTCTAAGTCATTAGTCATAGTTAAAAAATTTGTAATCAACAGCTTACGGCTAGAAGCCAATGGCCAATAGCCAATAGCCAATAGCAAGAATATGAGTTTATACCAAAAATCGGTCGAAAGGCCCATTATGACAGGGTTGATATACATAGCCGTGATTATCATCGGCATTTTCTCCCTGACGAAACTTCCGGTGGATTTGTTTCCGCACATGGACAGCAACACAATTATGGTGCTCACCGTCTATGGCGGTGCGAGTGCGGAAGATATTGAGGACAACGTGTCCAAGCCCATCGAGAACGTGCTCAACACCTTGAGCGACCTCAAGCACATCACCTCCAACTCCAAAGAAAACTACTCCATTGTCTATTTGGAGTTTGAGTACGGGGTGGATATCGAGCAGAAAACCAACGATGTGCGCGATAAGTTGGACATGGTGAAGTCGGCTTTGCCCGACGGCGCCAACCAACCCTATCTGTTCAAGTTCAGCGCCGATGACATGCCTATTATGATGCTGTCGGTGCAGTCGGGACAGAGCACGCAGGCGTTGTATAAGATTCTGGACGACAAGGTCTCCTCTCCGTTGTCACGTATCAGCGGCGTGGGTGCGGTCTCCATATCCGGTGCTCCGCAGCGTGAGATTCAGGTCTATTGCGATCCCTACAAGTTGGAGAGTTACAATCTCACTATCGAGACTATCGCCTCTATTTTGGGCGCGGAAAACCGCAATGTGTCCTTGGGTATTATGGATGTGGGTTCCAAGACCTACTCCATGCGTGTGGATGGCGAATTTAACAGTGCGGATGAAATGGAGGACGTGGTGGTTGGCAGTTATAATAACAAGAACATCTATCTGAGGGATGTGGCTGTGGTGCGCGATACCTTGCAGGAGCGTATGCAGGAGTCCTATACGGATGGGCAGCGCGGTGCTATGATCATCATCCAGAAACAAACGGGTGCCAATACCGTGCAAATCTGTAAGAAGGTGTTGGCAGAACTCCCTGATATCCAACGATCTTTGCCTGCTGACGTGAATTTGAGCGTGCTGGTCGACAATTCTGACAACATTACCAACACCATTGACAGTTTGGAGGAGACCATCCTCATTATCTTGTTGTTGGTGGTCGTGGTTGTGCTCTTCTTCCTCGGCAGATGGCGCGCCACCATCATCATCGCCATTGTGGTGCCTGTCTCTTTGATTGCGGCATTTATCTACCTGTTAGCAACGGGTAATACATTGAATATCATTTCGTTGTCTTCTATCTCCATCGCCATCGGTTTGGTGGTCGATGACTCTATTGTGGTGTTGGAGAACATTACCACGCATATTGAGCGAGGGTCGAAGCCCAGGGCGGCGGCCGTGTTCGCGACCAGCGAGGTTTCCCTCTCCATTATTGCTTCCACTTTGGTGATTATCGCCGTGTTCCTGCCGTTGACTTTCCTTACGGGTATGGCTGGTGTGTTGTTCAAACAGTTGGGCTGGATTGTCACCATCGTGATTGCCGTCTCCTTGGCCGCTGCTATGACGCTGACTCCGATGCTCTGTTCCCTATTGCTGAAGAAAAATCCGAAAAAGAGCAAGTGGTTTGCCACCATTTATGCTCCTGTTGAGCGTTTTCTTATTCGTTTGGACGAAGGCTACGCCAAATTGCTCAGCTGGTGCGTTAACCATCGTAAGACCGTTTTCTTCATCGCTTTAGGCATCTTCCTTGCCAGTTTGTCCCTGTTGTTCGTGATTCCAACTGAATTTTTCCCGACACAGGATAACGCCCGTCTGAGCGTTACCGTGAAACTGCCGCAGGGCACACGCGTGGAGACCACCAAAGAGTTGGGTGACCAAATTGTGAAGGAAATTCGTGAAAAGTACCCCAACGAGATTAAATCCATCAACTATTCCGTGGGTATGCCCGATGAGGACAATACATGGAGCTTGATGCGCGACAACGGTACGCATTTGCTTTCCTATAACATCCGATTGGTGAAGAAGACCGAGCGTGACAAGTTCATTACGGAGATTTCCGATGGTATCCGTGATATTCTGCGACAGCATATTGAAATCGTATCCTCCACAGTGACTACCGGACAGGGTAACTTAGGCGGACAGTCAACGGTTGATATAGAACTCTACTGCTACGACTTCAATACAACCGATCAGTTTGCTGCTGATCTTGCTGCGCGTATGCGGCAAGTTGAGGGCTGCTCTGAAGTGGTGATCAGCCGTGACGAGTATACGCCCGAGTTGGAAGTCGTTTTCGATCGTCAGAAACTGGCTGAAAACGGACTCAACTCTACAACGGCTGCCGGCTACGTGCGCAACCGTTTCAACGGCTACACGGCTTCCAAGTTCCGCGAGGACGGTGATGAATACAATATCCGTGTGCGTTATGCGCCTGAGTTCCGTAACGATGTGCACGCTGTTGAAAATATTCTGATGTACAACAACTTGGGCAAAGGCATCCGTGTAGGTGACGTGGCCAAGGTAGAGGAAACCTTCACCCCGCCGACCATCGTCCGTAAGGACCGTGAGCGTATGGTCAAAGTCTCCTGTGTGGTCGCCAAGGGCGCCGTGTTGAGCGAGTTGGTGGAATCTGCGCAGAAAGAGCTTGACCAGATGGACATCCCCGCTACCCTTGATTACAAGATCGGTGGTACATGGGAGGATCAGCAGGACGCCTTCGGTGACATGTTCGTCCTGATGGCCTTGATCGTCATGCTGGTCTATGTGGTGATGGCAGCCCAGTTCGAATCCTTCAGTTATCCGTTCGTCATTATGGGCTCCATTCTCTTCGCCCTCACCGGTGTGTTGATTGGCTTGGCCATCACGAACACTGCCTTGGGTGTCATGGCGTTGATTGGCGTGATGATGTTGATCGGTATTGTGGTGAAGAATGGTATTGTGTTGATTGACTACACCAGTTTGTGTGTCGAGCGCGGCATGAGCATTAAAGACGCTGTCGTCGCAGGTGGCCGTTCCCGTTTGCGCCCGATTTTGATGACCACCCTGACCACTGTACTCGGTATGATTCCGTTGGCCGTGGATAAGGGCGAGGGCGCCGAGATGTGGAATTCCATGGGTATGGTCGTGGCTTGGGGTCTGTCGATTTCCACCTTGGTGACGTTGATCCTCATTCCGGTAATCTTCAGCAAGTTCGCCGAATGGAACGTCAAATTGGCAGCCCGCCGCCGTGCCCGCCGCGAACGCAACAAAGCCCTCGGTGTGAACGAGGTGTAGTATTAAAATTTTTCCTTAAGCAGCCCCGGTAGGGGCAAGAGCTAGGTAGCCCCACACAAACGAAGCGCAGTGTGGGACAGACAAACAAATAAACAAACAAATTTCGAAAGAAATGAAAGCAGTTTTCATATCATTATACCAAGCCTTCTATGATGAGGTGATGGAAATTTTGGACAAGAACGAAATTCGCGGGTTCACCTTTTGGAACGAGGTGCAGGGCCGTGGTAGCCACGATGGAGAGCCGCACTACGGCACCCACGCTTGGCCGACCTTGAACTCCGCCGTGCTCGCCTTCGTGCCGGACGAAAAGGTGCGCCCCTTGCTTCACGATATCCACGAGTTGGACATCTCTGCCGAACAGCAGGGTTTGCGCGCTTTCGTGCTGAATGCCGAGGAGGTGACTGACAAGGATCTGTAAAGACGTGCCATGGCGCGTCTCTACAACGTGCCACAAACATTATTGCGGCGCGGCTCGCCTCTACGACATACCCTCATGTCCAATATTTTATTTACGAACATAATCTCATACTAATGAAAAAGCCCTTGTTTATTGGCCTCTTATTGGCAGTTATCTTATTCGGAAACCTTTCCGCCCAGGTCCAGCATTTCACCTGGCAGGGTACGGAGCGTGAATATCTCATCCGTGTGCCTTCGCAGCATATGGGGTCTCTGCCCGTATTGTTCTTCCTGCACGGTTTGGGCGACAATATCACGGAGTATGACCAGACGTTCAACTTCGGGCAGATAGCCGAGGAGTTCGGATGGGCGATTGTGGCCCCGCAAGCCCTCAACCAGGGCGTCGGTGCCATGTGGAACGCCGGACTGATGGCCAGCTCCATCGATGACGCCGGCTTCTTGATGGCCCTCCTCGACTCGCTGACAATCCAGTATCAGCTCGATCCCGACAGTGTCTTCTTCTCAGGCTTTTCGATGGGCGGCTTCATGACGCACCGCATGGCCATCATGCACGGCGACCGCATCACTGCTTGCGTGCCTTTCAGCGGGCTAATAACCGCTGCGGATGCCGCACAAACGCCCGTTGCGCCCGTCCGGATGCTCCACATCCACGGAACTAACGACCCTGTGGTAGGCTACGATGGCGGCTCCCAGTATTTCGGCATGACACTTGGTCTCGGGGTGGACGCTATCCTCAACTACTGGCAGAACGCCAACGGATGCACCGGCGAGCCCGCCATTGACACACTCCCTGACCTCAAAAACGACGGCTTGAGATTCATCCGCTACACCTACAACTGCGACACCGAGCTGCAGCATTTGAAAGTGGTGGGCGGCACCCATAACTGGTATGACGCCGCTCACAATGATGTCGACTATAAGGAGGTTCTCTACGAGTTCTGCTCGGGCCACAACCTCCCGACGCACGTTCCTGCACGCGAGACGAGTTCTCTTCAGGTCTGGCCGAACCCCACGAACGGCATCCTCAACATCCAAATGTCCGATTCTAATTCACCGGCCAATGACATCAAGGTATTCGATGTGTTTGGAAAATTGGTGGATATGTTGGGCGTATGCGATGCGCCCCAACAATCTGCACAAATCGACCTTTCCCGCTATCCCGATGGTGTATATTTCGTGCAGGTGGGGACTGCGGTGACAAAGGTCGTGGTATCTCGTTAAAAAGGACTTACCATGCAATCCTTATATACCATAAAAAGCCTGTATTCTACAGAGGAATTCATGCGGTTCAACAGAACCCTGCGCTTCCGAAACAAGAAAATCGTTGTTTTCCTCTCCATATTAGATGTTCTGCTCGTTGCCTTGACCGTGTTGTGTCTGATTCACGGCAGCTACATCTGGGCCGCGATTGCCGGTTTTTATCTGCTCTTCCTCAACTGGTATCTGTTCCGCGGCATCGACCAGCGGATGGCCAAGCTATTTATGCGGAACACGGAGGTTGCCGGGCAGAAGTGCGAGTTCCAGTTTTTCGAGGACCATTTTGATGCCATCACGAGAAGTGGCACCACCAGTATTGATTACGGCAAGATAAGGAACATCATCGAAACAAAAACCAATGTTTACATCATGTACTCTGATGCCCAAGGTATTATGATGAAGAAGCCGCTGCCGGAAGGGTTTGTGGAATTCTTGCAAGAGAAGTGTAAATAGTACGGCATTATCCCTTTTCCATGCATATCTGAGAGTTCTGCGGGGAATGGCCGTGTGTGCCCGTCTATATCAACACTGACGGGTGCGTTTCAAGATACATGTATCTGAATGCTATTTACACCAGCCCAGCGATTTCCTCTTGCAGTTTGTCGGAAACCGGCACTAATGGTAAGCGCAAGGCATTGTCAATAAGGCTCATGGCGGACATGATGGCTTTCACGCCGGCGGGACTGCCCTCTTTGAAGCAGTCAATAGTGAGCGGAACGAGCTGTTGGTGGATGGCACGGGCCTTGTCCAACTCTTGACGCATGATGTCGTGCACCATGTCGGCGACTTTCTTCGGGAAGGCGTTGGCCATCACGGAGATAAGTCCGTCGGCACCGGCAGCCATGAGCGGCAGGGTCAGCAGGTCGTCGCCAGAGATGACGAGAAAGTTTTCGGGCCGTTTTGCCAGTAGTTGCAGTATTTGCTTCATCATGCCGGATGCTTCCTTGATACCGACCACATTGGGGCACTCCTCAGCAATACGCAGGGTGGTGGCGGCCTCCAGATTGCATGAAGTGCGGCCGGGCACGTTGTAGAGGAATACCGGCATATCCGTGGCTGCGGCAAAGACCTTGTAGTGAGCGATTAAGCCGGCTTGAGACGGTTTGTTGTAATAGGGAGTCACCGTGAGGATGGCGTCAACGTCAAAGGCCGAAAGATGCTCCAGTTTGCGAATCATGAACTGCGTGTTGGGGCCGCCAAGACCGACCATCACGGGTAGACGCTTGGCGTTGGTCTCCAAAATGCAGCGCAAAACGTCATCCTTTTCCGGAGGGGCGAGAGTGGGGTATTCGCTGGTGGTGCCGAGGGCGAGCAGATAGTCCACGCCATTGTCAATCGCGCGGTCGACCAGCGCGCTGAGGCGCGGGAAGTCAATTTGCCCGTCCGGGGTGAAAGGGGTGATCAGTGCGATGCCCAGCCCTTTGAATATATTGCAAGTGCGTTGTCTCATTTTCCGGCTAATTTCTTGGTGTAGTTGAATGCAGAAACTAGAAATTGGTTGTAATTCCCGCTTTCGGTCTGGATGTAAAGGTCGTATGTCTGTTGGTAGTCAGCGCAACTGCCGATGATGAATTTGGAGCGGGCAGTGGCAAGAATGGCCTCCACTGGCGCGTGGTAGCGATAGTTGAAGTCCAACAGGATGTCGAAATCGCGTTGTATGAAGTCATTGACTTGCACGACCTTAGGCTCGCCACACCAGGTGAGTTGTTTTTTACAGAAATAATCGGCGGAGAGTTGTTGGAGACAGTAGAACGGCACGTATTTTTCGTCAATATAGCCGATGAGGTGCACTACCCGTCCGCTTTCCTGTAATTGTGAAAAAATCCGGAAAATGGCCTTGTAGGAATCCTCATCCGTGATTTCGCAAAGTATCCCGATAGTGCCAGCCTGATCCAAAGCACAGATTTCCTTTATTTTGTTGGAATTCTTTGCTTCAATGTGCTTATGTAGGAAGTAGTTCTTGATTCTGGCAAACATACAAAATCGACTTTTCAAAAGAATTGGCAAAGGTACATAAATTTTAAATATACACAAACATTATTAAATTGCTGCATGTAGAGACGGGGCGCGCCCCGTCTCTACAAATAACAAAAGAAACAATTTTTTAGAATTTATTGGTCGTTACATAACGTTTGTTTGTTGGGGCTGTTCTTCGAGGAAATGCAGCAGAAGGATGCTGATATTGTCTTTGCCGCCAGCGGCTTTGGCGGCTTCCGTGAGCATTGCCGTGAGTTTGTCTTCCTCCGCGTGCTCAATAGCTTGGCCGATAATGGAGGCTATCTCATTGTCGCTGATCATGTCGCAGAGACCGTCGCTGCAAATGATGTAGCGGTCGTCGGGCCTTACCTGGTCTGTGATGTTGGTTAAATCGGCGAAAGCTTCAGCAGCGCCCCCTCCGAGGCAGTTGTAAATCAAGTTGGAGGGAATGGTGGGGTCCTGATGTAGTTCTCGCAGGGAATGGTCGCGAGAAAGTTGTTTTAAACTGTGGTCCCGATAGCAATATGTGCGGCTGTCGCCAATGTTGATGAGATAAATGCGGTCGCCATAGCCGAAGAGTCCGGTGAGTGTGGTTCCCATCTGGTTGTATTGCGGGAATTCGACCCCTTTTTGGAGGATGTGCTGGTGCGTCCGGTTCGTCCAGTCGGTGACTGCCTCGCGCAGATCAAAGTCTGACAACCCATCCGGAACGGCATCCGCGAAGTCTTCAAAATCCTGCAGGGCAAGTTCGCTGGCGAATTCTCCGCCTTCAGTGCCCCCCATTCCGTCAGCCACGAGGGCTTTGAAACGTACAGTGTGTGGCAGTCTGAACTGCTGTGTCGCGGACTCGTCGCGGTAATACTCTCCGTTTAGGAGAATCATGTCCTCGTTGTTTTGGCGGACGCAACCCATGTCACTGACCGCTTGTGCGTGTATTATAGTAAACATAATGCCAGAGTGTTAGGGGGTGACTTGGAAATCAAGGTTCGCGAAACTGATAATATCACCGACATGAATGATGACGGGAATGTTAGGCTCTATAAATGTACCGTTGACCTTTGTCCCGTTGGTGCTTCCAAGGTCGGTGACTTGCCATTCGCCGGATGGGCTGCTGCTGATGGAAGCATGGCGGCCTGACACCATTCCGTGCTGGCCGAACACGTGGGCGTAGCCTCCCGTACTGCGGCCTATAATTACGTCTGTCACTAGCAGGCGGAGGTTTAATTGCCGGCACACAAGATGGCCTGGAATTTCAGGCTTTGGGTTGGCGCCCGGCCGCAGGGTGGCGGAAGTGGAGATAACAGGATTCGCCGTTTCATCGGGTCTTGAGGTTGCCGATGTGTTTTTTTGTACAGTAGGGGGCGCGTCGTGGGTGCCCGGCTGGGTGCTGTCGGGGGCAATGTTCCGGTCGGGGGTTGGGGAACTGGTGCTGTTGGGGGTCCCAGGGTTGGTGACGGGCGTTTTTTTAGCATCCTTTTTCGGGACAAGCGGTTGGCCGCAATGGGTGCAGCGTTTGCCCTTGCCGAGTTGGCCGCATGAGGAACAAACGAGCAGTTCCATGCCGCATTGGTCACAATAGAGGCTGTCTTCTTCAATTTCGACCTTACATTTGGGGCAATTTATGAAATTCATATTGCAATTGTTGGTAAAAACCTACATTTTCAAAATATGCTGGATTAATGATTTAGTTGTCCTCAACAAGGAGGTCGTCAGGAATAATTTGAGAAAGAAGGGTGTCGTCGAAGTCCGGGGCCATGGTGTCGAGGGCGGTGATGCGCGAACTTTGGCGTTTTTTGACCTTGTTGAAGAAGGTGCCCACGGCTCGGGCGTTGCCGAAGTTTTGGTCACGGCGGGCATAGAGATCGCGGAAATACTGCTCTAAGGCTGCATCCGTATCCGCGTCCCAAGTGTAGTTCTCCTTACGGGCTTTCATGCGGAAAATGTCGGCAAGTTCGTCGGGCTGGTAATCGGGAAATTCGATGGTTTCTGTGAAACGGCTGGTGAGTCCGCTGTTGGTGTTGAGCCATTGTTGCATTTCACGACTGTATCCTGCGGCGATGCAGATGAACTTGTTTTTGTAGGTGAGCAGCATAGGCAGCAGTGTGTCGATGGCCTCTTGCCCGAAACTGTCGCTTTCATGCTGTTTAAGAGCGTAAGCCTCGTCTATGAAAAGCACACCGCCTAAGGCGCTTTTCACCACGCGAGCTACGTTGATGGCGGTCTGTCCCGAGTAACCCATGACGAGGTCCTTCCGGGTGACCTCCACCAGCTTGTTGGTGGGCAGAAGTCCGAGGGAATAGAAGATTTCGGCCATCATCTGGGCCACCGTGGTCTTGCCGGTGCCGGGGTTGCCGGTGAAGATGTAGTGATCAAGTTCTACTTTGGATTCAATGCCCTGACGTTTTGCTCGTAAAATATTGGCGTTCAGTGTATTGGCGAGCTCTCGGATTTCCTGTTTGACACTTTGTAGCCCGATGAGGTTGTCCAGTTTAGCGAGAACGTCCTGTGGGTTGAGCGGTTCGGGGCATTCGTAGGGGATGTCGCATGCCTCAATGGTGACGAGTTGCTCGTCGGTGAGGTCTGAGCCGTCTGCAACCTCCTCGCTCAAACGCTCGCTTTGGCGATCTTTGACCTTCTCCAAAAGGTTGGTCATTTCGCCGGCATTGCCCCAGTTCTCATTTTTTGCGTGAACCATGGCGTTGACCATTTTGTTGAGCATAATCAGGGCCTGTTCGCTGAGTTTCATGCGGCTGCGGCGGGTTTGCATTTGGAAAATCTGCACCAGTTCGCTTGCGGAATAGTCTTCGATATTGATGAAGGTTTTGAAACGGCGTCGGAATCCGGGATTGGCGTGGTCAATGAATTCGTCCATCTCTTTTTTGTATCCGGCCATCACTACGATGAATTTGCCGGCATCCTTGCTCATACGAGTCATAAGAGCGGCAATCGCTTCCTCCCCTGTGGCATCGTTGTTGCCGGCATCGTCGATTTTCATCAGCATATAGGCTTCATCAATGAAAAGCACGCCGCCCATGGCTTCGTCGCAGGCTTTGTCTACCAGTTTTCCCGTATCATTCACATAGCTGCTTTTCAGATTTTTGGCCTCTTTTTCCACCACCTTGTCGGAAGGGAGCAGACCAATGGCTTTGAAAATTTTACCAAGCATGAGGGCCACGGTGGTTTTGCCGGTCCCGGGGTTGCCGGTGAGCACAATATGGTTGGCAGCGTTTGAGGGGTCAAGCAGGCCACGTTCAATTCTGTCTTTGTCGATTTTTATGCGGTTAGCCATCTGACGCACAGCGTGTTTCACTTCCTTCATGCCGACCAGTTCATCAAGTTCTGCCAGCACATCTTCCACGCTGAGGGTCCGGCTTGCGGCGTCGCCTTCAATGTCTTCACGAGTGAGAATATTTTTCTCGGCCGAGATGTCCCGTCCCTCCGCGCGTTCCCGCTGCATGCGGTTGTTGTGCCTCTTTTTGGCATTTTCGTAGCAGTTTCGCACGCTGCGCGCGTTGGCGAAGTCTTTCTGCCGCATGTTGTACATCATCTTGAAGAAGATGCTGAGATGCTCATCGGCATCTTGCGAGAGGGTGTAGGGAGGTTTGCCGTTGGCGACCATTCCGCGGAAAATCTGTTCCAACTCATCAGGTCGGTAGTCGCGGAAGTTTACCGTGACGTTGAAGCGGTCCTTCATGCCGGGGTTGGAGTCCAAAAACCGTCGCATGTCGTTGGTGTAGCCAGCCGCAATGCAAACGAACTTGCCGCGTCTGTCCTCAATGAGTTTCAGCAGCGTGTCCACGGCCTCCTTCCCTACGTCGTCGTTTTCGTCCTTGATGAGCGTATAGGCTTCGTCAATAAAGAGAATGCCACCCATGGCCTTGTCTACGTACTGTTTAACCGTTTTTGGAGTTTCGCCCACCCACTGCGATACGAGTTCGGCGCGCGACACCTCTACAAGCTGTCCCACAGGCAACAGCTCCAACGAGCAGAATATATCCGCGAAGATGCGGGCAATCGTGGTTTTGCCGGTGCCGGGGTTGCCGAGGAAAATGTAATGGTCTTTGAGTTCGTATTTCTGTCCGTTCTCGCGCTCCTCCTTAATGCTGTTGACTATATCCTGAATGGTTTTGCGGATCTCGTCGATTCCCACAAATTTGTCGAGGGTGGCCAGCACCTCGTCGGTGCTTTTTTGGATGTACTCCTCGCCGGGGATGTCACAGGGTTCCACTTTGCTGGCATTTTCTCCTGCACGCCATATAGTTGCCTCTCCGATAGCGTTGGCGAGTTTGATGGCATAGTGCCCGTTGCCCTTGAGTTCTTCGTCGGCGTCCTGGAACTTCTTCTTAAGCACGCGTTCCAGTTTGCCGAGAGCGTCAGGAGTGAGGGTAAGCCGCCACGACACATCCAGATGTTGGGTGATGATACCCATAAACTGGGGCAATTTGTAGTCTGTCAACTTGAATTGATGGGCAAAGAGCCCGCTTACATTGGGATTGGTCTGGAGATATTCGCCCAAACCCGTATCCAATCCGCAAAGAATAAGGATGAAGTCGTCGGGCATTGATTTTTTTAGCATCAACACTTGGGCGAGATCATCAATTTGCGTGGAGTCGAGGTTGATGAGTTTCTGAGCGTTGTCGATGCACAGGATGTTGCCGCGCAGTTCTTGCAATTTTTGGATGTCCTCTCCGAGTTCCTCCATATATCCGCTGTATTCCACGGCATCTACGATAATAGGGTTCGGCTTGACGGTCATCCCTTGGGCATGGAAAAGTTTTGCAATGGCCTTCACGAGAGTGGTCTTTCCGGATCCGGCCGGCCCCATGATGATGCAGTCGTTGTTCACATGCATTTCCATTCCGGTGACCTTGGCGCGGCGCGATAATTTCGCGTAGGAGTCCACGATCGTGACCAATTTGTCTTTTATGTCATTCATGCCCACGATTTGGGGCATCAAGTTCTGTTGCGTAATCTCTATAGGCGAACCGCACCATTTGCAGAAGTGTGCAATTTCACGGTTGGGGCGATTGCATTTCTTACAGTTCATAAATAATTGATTTTTAAATATTTATTTTATTGTTGAATTGGTTTGCTGAAGGTGTATTTTACGTTTTTACCCGTCTTCTTGTTTGTGTAGGTGCCATCAATAAAGAATTGTTCGTAATTCTTTTTCAACTCTCCACGATATACACCGTCCAAATTGCCGTTCTTCACTATGTCATCAAATATCACATCACCTGTTTCCAGATTAACAGTACCATTGAACTTCTCATTCAGTTGGTTTTTGTAGCGTACAGAGATGTTGCCGGTGAGGTTTCCGTTTTCTCCAATTTCATAAATGGTGATGGTTGCATTGCGGTTGTCGAATGTTCCTTCCCATTCCCCAACCAACTGTTCGTATTCTTCCGAATATTGGGTCGCGGAGGAGGACGACCAACTTCCGTAAGTGTAATTGATCAATAAGAAAAGGAGAACAACGGTGGCAATACTGATGGGAATGGCGCGGACGAAGAGTTTCTTGCGACCATCTTTGAGAATGTCCAAATAGTCCATGCTCTCATCATGGATGCTGCTGTCGAAACTGTTGTCGGTGCTGAGGTAGGCGAAGTCCAGCGGCTCCAGGATGGTGTGTTCCAGACTGGGTTGGAACAGATGCGCGTGCTGGCCGATTTTCAAAGATGGGGTGCGGTAACAAGACTTGTAGATGAAGAATGCCAGTAGAAGCAATAGGGCAATGATGATGTACGGGGCGACAGGCATTAGCAGCCATAGAACAAAATAAAGGATATAGTAGATGACAAGCGATATGACAAAACCGGCAATGCCGGCGGAAACGAGACCGCCGATGCAACCTTCGTCCAAGCCGTCGCCAAAGAAGAAGACCAATACGCCGAAAATCAGGGTCATTACGGAAATGGCATTCGTATTCCAGTTTGGCATCGGGCTTTCGCTCCATGGTAATCCGTTGATTAACAGCATGATGATGATCCCGATGATTGGGATAAAGCAGAAAAGAGCCACAATGATTCGAAGTGCAAACACTTGGGCACGAGTGCTTTTGAGTTTTTTTGCTGTGTTCAGCACCTGATTCTGCGCATTGTGGAAGTTCAAGTAGTCGTTGTCATTGGGGTTCAGTGAGCCGACCATTTCGGTGTAGTTGGCAGCTTCCTGTTCGAAACTGTATTTTACTTGGAATTTCTTACCCGGATCTTCTTGATAAAATATTGCAAGCCAATCTTTTAGCATTCCAGATTCCATTTCGGTGAGAATCTCGTCCTTCGGAACCTTGTTGAGTTCATCGGGATGGGTCACCGTTATGTTGGATTTCGGGAAACGGTAGAATGGGGCGAACCCCATACCCTTGATGGCTTTGTAGGTGGCAATTCTCCAATTGAATGGAGCTGCTTTTTTCTGGTTCTCTTTGCTTTTAACATTGCAACAATCCCGAAGCCATTTGATCCATTGGTCGTAAAGGCCGTCCTTGCTTTTGAGATAGGCATATAGAATGGTGCCGTCAATATTGTTGACATCCGTAAGGATATCGTCCGCCCACTCCCATTTTGAGCTGTCTTTGGGCTGGTGGACATAGTCGTCCATAGCGTTATTGATAAATTCGGCTATCTGAAGGTGTGTAAAGATGTAGCTTCCTTCGGATTCGTCGAGGCAGAAGTCGTAACTGACTTTCGGGCTGAGGTTATAAAGCACGGTCGGGTACTGGATTTGGCTGTCGGCGGGAAGTTCGGAGAGTCGCCGGCGGATTCTGCTCAGGGCGTCCATATCCCTTTTGCTCAGCCATATAAAGAAACTGTCACTGTAGGTGGAATCCATTGATTCATCCGTGATGTCCGTGTCGCGGAGCAGGTCTTCGGGTTTAGAGCAGAGGATGGGGTGTCCATCCATTGCGATTAAGATGTAGGGTAGCAGGGGGTCGAGACGGTAGATGAGGCGGCGCAGGGCTTCTTCATCAGAGATTTTGGAGTTTGCAAACTCGCTGACCGATTGGTTGACAAGGTCTTTTTGGTCAAACGCTTTGAGGTAGATGAAGAGATTGTCGTTGGGATTCTTCAGCAACTTCTTGTATTTGTCGAAGTTGTGGAGCAGGGAGGAGGCTATTTCCTTTGCAGAGGTGCATTTGGTGCCGTTGACATCCACGTAGGGCAAGTCAGAATCCAGATAGAGGCAGGCAGCGTAGAGGCCGGCGTGTTCGTCTTTAGGATATTCAACTTTGACGACTCTCTCCATGTCGAGAGCCAATTCCGGCCGTCCGCCTTCGTTCAGCCAATTGATTACATGACCGTAGTAGAGATATCGGATACCCAAGTCGGGATAGTTGAGCATGAGTTGAGCCAGTTCTTCGGGTGAGTGGGCAACCAGATTTTGTGCGCCGCTGAAGAGGACATTGAATTTGTGTTGGTGCGGATCGTCTTGTTTACCCAAAAAGGAGCGGAAAGGATCTCCGCCTTTCGCCCATTCTTGGATTTGGGCAAAGTCGGGGCGGTCTTGAGCATCCGGAGCCGTGAGTGCCATGACCAGGCTGAGCAAATGGTCGCTCATGTCTTTGGGGTAAGGCAGTTCGCCTCGCGTTTTCATTCTGGCCAGCTTTCGCTCGTTTTGGCTCACTTGTTCGGAGAACTGCTGCTCTCCCATCCAGAGGCAAATCAAAGTCATGCCAAGGGAGTAGTAGTCGCTCTTCGGGGTAAGGTCCACCATTCCTTCGGTGGAAATGTAGCTTTCGGGTGCGGCGTAAACCTTGGTGCGGGCTTGGTTTGTGGTGGTCTCCCCGTTGTTGTCCAACGGCACGGCAATGCCAAAGTCGCCAAGCAGGATGTGCTTTTTGGATTTGTCGGAGAATAGGAAGTTTGCGGGTTTGATGTCCCGGTGAAGGAAGCCTTTGACATGGCACAGGTTAATGCTGGCGGCCATTTGCACGAAATATTCGGAGAGCAGTTTCTCATTGCCGTGCAGATTGAGTTGGTCAAGGGTTCCGTTGGGGTAGTAGAGCATCAGTTCGTAGTCGCGGCGCACGGCGCGGTCGGCATCCGTGGGCTTTTGCAGGTTGTCGGCGGGCGACCACACCCCATGGGCGACGATTTCCACCAACAGCCCCATACGGCGTACACTTTCTACTTTGCCGAGAATGTCATGGTTGGGGTGGATGCCTTGGTAATAGAGTTTCAAGACGTAATTGTTGCCGCCGTTTTCCACAAGCAGCACCATGGCTTCGCCAGTGCTGGCGCTGATGACGCTTTTGACTTTGTAGGTGATCCCGTTAAGTTTGTAAAAAGGCTCGTGCGTGCGCATGGCGTTGGCCACGGCTTTCTGATCGGCTTTGCCCACGCTTGTCCCGCCGGCCATGCCGATCACTGCACTTTTGTCGAAACCTTTGAAATCCCCGTTTTCTTGACGCACGGTTTTAGCTCCAGAGTTCGCCTGTTGTCCCGCTGACGAAGGTCTGACGGTGGCTCCGTCATTGCCGCCGCCGGTCGAGGGTCTGACGGTAGCGTTGTTATTGCCGCCGCCGGTCGAGGGTCGGACAGTGGCGCCGTTATTGCCGCCGCCGGTCGAGGGTCTGACGGTAGCACCGTTATTGCCGCCGCCGGTCGAGGGCCTGACAGTGGCACCGTTATTGCCGCCGCCGGTCGAGGGTCTGACAGTAGCGTCGTTATTGCCGCCGCTGCTCGAAGGTCTGACAGTTGCACCGTTGTTGTCTTTTTCGTTGCTTTGATTATCTGGGCGAATGGTCTTGCTCATAGAATCGTTTTGCTATTGTTATACGTATTTTTTTGTGGTTTCCACGACATCGTTATATATCCAAGTACCTCCTAATGAGGGATCTGCGCATTCACTGGGCTGGCTGTGATGACAACCGCAAAGGTTACAGACCCAAGCCACGCGTTCACGGTGCACCACGGTGGTGATGACCGGCAGTTTGCGGGCAGAGTAGTAGTTGCGTTGGATTTGGGGTGCGCAACCCGGATCCGGGATGAGTTGGCTCATCAGTTCGTTCATTTCCTGCAGGTTACGGGAATATTCCGCGCGCAGGGCTTCAAGCTCTTCCTGAGAACCGCCCACTTCGAGTTTCTGCCGGGTGCGCGGTGTGGCCGCTTGTTCCGCTGGTTTTGCCACAGGCGTTTCCACTGGAGGAATTCCCAGTTGCTCCATCATTTGCTTATACTGCGCCATCAGTTTTTTCTCTTCCTCGGTGAGTTCCGCGGCTTGGGAGAAATCAGCCACGGGCTCCTCGCGTTGCGATTGGCCTTCCGATTTGGCGGCCTGGATAATGCGTTCTTCCAGTTTGGCCATCTGTTGGGCCAGTTGCACCATACGGATGAAGACGGGGTCTTTTTGAGCCCGATTCATCTCTTCGGCGGCTAATTCGTCTAAGGGGGCGTTGCATTTTCTGCAGAAGGAGCGGAAGTTCAGGGTGCCGCATTTTGGGCAGGTGATTCCCTGTCGCGGCCCTCCGCATTCAGGACAGAAACGGTCGCCGTCTTCCATCGGGGATCCGCAATAGGTGCAGACACCCGTGTGCAGAGGGTGTCCGCATTCGGGACACAACTCTTTGCCGCTCGGCACCGTGGCACCACAATTGGGGCAGGTCATGGAATTTGGATGTAAGGGTCTGTAGTGTGTGGCGGTGCGCTCTTGTTGCGAATGCTCACGCTGTCTGGTATGCTCGCGTTGTTGCGAGTGCGTTTTGTCTTGAAGTATCATTTGGCAATAAAACACTTTTTGAAAGTGCAAATGTACATAAATTTTAAATATGCACAGATATAATGAAATTGCTTAGAGACGGGGCACGCCCCGTTTCTACATTATTCTGCTATTACCCGCATTACACAAGTAGCACAGTCGAACTCCAGGCGGAAACGGTGCTTTCCTGACACGAGGAACAACGGATCTTTGGGCGCTTTCGAACCGCCTATGCGATGATGGCACCAGCTCAACTCGTACCGCAAGCAGTATTTGCAGGTCAACACAGCCTTGCCTGCGTAATCCTCTGTCTTGTCCAACCCGTACTCGATATCCGTCGCCCCGAAATCCTCATAAACAGATTTGTGTGCTTCGTTGGTGATGTTTCGCAAATAGTCAGCCTTTTGGAACAGTGGAGTAGGGGAGTATTGCAGCGGCGTGTCCTGCGGATGGAAATGTGCGATGCGGGCGGCAACCAGTTTTTCCACCGCTTTGGATTTCAGCTCATTGATGTAACCGGCACGCAAGAAAGCGGTGCATTTCGGAATGGTGACCGTGCGTGCTTCGAACGGGGTGCCGCCTAACTTCGCCAAGGCTGTACGCAACGTTTCCGCCATCTTCTCCGGCTGCTGAGCAGGTTCCAACGCTGCCTCGTCCTCCACGCTAACCGTACATCCGTCCTCATCGGTCAGCGTGAGGCGCACACCGCCGGTAACTTCCTCAAACACAATATTTACCGAGATTTTCCGCTCTGCCGTCTTCCCCGACAATATCTTCTCAAACGCTTTGTCAATATTTCTGTACAACGCTACTTTGGTGAATTTGGATAGCGGTTTTTGCGGGATAATACGATTCCCTTCCACGCCGTTGACCAAAAAACCTTCCAATTCACCGTTGTTGTTGATGAAACAGAGGCCGTCGCCGTTGGAAATAGGCTGTTGGCTTTTAGCTATTGGCTGTTGGCAAGCCCCGTGCTTTGCTGTCGCAAGCCCTGTACTGACACGTGTCGAGCATGCGGCCCTCTTGGAAGAAGCTTCAAAAAAATATATTCCATTGATTTGTTCCAGGGTGCCTATGGGTTCCCCAATTGCCTTGGGCGTGTCAAACGAGGACATGGAACCTACTGGATCGCGGTAGCCGTCAATGTAGTAGGAGGTATATTCGCGGTTGAAGGTCTTGTGCAAATCGGGAGTAAAGAAGAATCGGGTGGTGCCGCTGCCGGCGGGTTGATATTCCGGATGACCGCTCAAGATGCTGTCTATCCGTTGCCGATAGTAAGCGGTGACGTTTTTGACGTAGTTTTCGTTTTTCAGCCGTCCTTCGATTTTGAAGGATACGATGCCGGCTTTCATCATTTCTTCGAGATAATCAACTCGGCACATATCCTTAAGCGACAGTAAATGCTTATTGTGTATCAGTGTTTTACCATTGGTGTCCTGCAGGTCGAAACGGGTACGGCAGATTTGGGCGCATTCGCCCCGGTTGCCGCTTCTTCCCGTCATCATCCGGCTGATGTAGCACTGTCCGCTGTAACATACGCACAACGCCCCATGTACGAAAACTTCTAACTCTATATCTGTTTGATTATAAATATTTTGTATAGTTTTCAAATCGGTTTCGCGAGCCAATACGGTGCGTGTGAATCCTAACTTTTCGAGAAATTGGATACGCTCCAAAGAATGGTTGTGGCATTGCGTGCTCGCGTGCAACGCGATGGGCGGAATGTCGAGCTTCAACAGGCCCAGATCCTGAACCAAAACAGCATCGACCCCAATGTTGTACAAGTCCCAAAGCAGTTTTCGCGCACCTTCCAACTCATGGTCAAACAGCACAGTATTCACGGTCACATGCACTCTGGATCCATACAGATGGGCATGTTGCACCAGAGTTTCGATGTCTTGCAGGGAATTTCCCGCCGCTTGCCGCGCCCCAAAAGCGGCCGCACCAATGTAAACGGCATCCGCGCCATGGTTAATAGCGATCTTGCCTGTAGATAAATCCTTGGCGGGCAATAGCAATTCTATCTTACTCATCGGCAAAGCGTTTCGCTTTCATCGGAAAATATTCGGCAAGTTCGCCGGAGAAGTAGAAATCGTTGCAAATCACCCCGAAAGTGTAGACATCCCCATGAACGGTGATGTGCGAACCGCCGCATTTTGGGTCGGGACCGGGTTTTGAAACCGCAAAACCGAGGTTGAAGAGCGTGAACAGGATGTCGGGACGGTTCACGATGTCGTAGCCGGAACGCCGCCACTGCAACATAGTCTGGTGCAGGATGCATCCGGTGTAAATATATGAGTATAAGTGATTTCTGTAGTTTGTCAAGCGGTTGAAACGCTCGGTCTGGTGATCTGCCGTCTGGAAGTCGAGGATATGCTCGTAGGGTTTGCCCATGTAGAAGAGGGAGGCGGTGTCGGTAAGGTTGCGTTCCACCTGCATGGCGGTGAAGTCCTTGATGCCGTTGACACCGAGTGAGAATTGCGACTGCACGGAGAGCACCTTCATGGGTCCGAGATATTGCTTATACATTTCGCGCTTGCTGTTGAAAAGGCGCACCTGTTCGCCGATGAGGCAGCCCACGATGAGGCGCGGCTCCACCCCCGTGAGGCGCGCGGCTTCATAGATAACGGCGGTATCTTTGATTACAGCTGCTTTCAAGGCTGGCCAAGCGGAATCGTTCATCCAGGGGATGACATTGCCTTCAAACGGTTGCGTCTTATTGGAATTGAATATATTGTCGACATCTTCGGACATTTTGTGGTAGGCGGTGGCGTGACCGTCGTCCTGAATGTACATGTTCGCGGCGTAAATCATTTCCTCAACGGCCGTGGGGCGGTCGCTGTATTGTGCAGCTTGGAATATGAGGTCGGCATTTTTCGGGTAGAACTCACGCAATATGGCAAGAGAACGGTATCCGTTCAGGGTTTTCTCCTGACTGTCAATGGAGTCCGTAAGGGTTTCAAATTTCTGGCTTCCAGAAAGATAACGGTTGTTTTTGTCGGTGCCGCCCTTGTCGTTGGTCAGTCCAAGTTCATACACCGCCCATGCGCCGAGGATGCCCGCGCCCACTAACGCAAAGAGGTGTAACACAATGATATAGGCCTTGCTGCGGCCTTTCAGTTCTTTCCATGATTTCCAAAGGGAACGCTTATTGCGAACCTTTTCGGAAGATTGTTGGGAAGTGGTATTTTTTTGTTGTGGAGACGGGGCATGCCCCGTCTCTACGGAGGAATTCGTCTCTTCCATTGTTATTATTCGGAGTTTATCGTAAAGACGTAAAGCACAACGTCACAACATCTTTAACCATTAACCGTTAAACCAAATTGGCAAATCCCATGAAGGCCATGGCGAGGATACCGGCGGTGATGAGCGCGATGGGCACACCTTTCATCCCTTTGGGGATCTCCACGAGTTCAAGTTGTTCGCGCAGACCAGCGAAGATGGTGATGGCGAGGGTGAAGCCGATGGCAATGGCGACGGCGTACAAGGTGTTGTCCAGCACGGAGAATCCGTGTCCGGGGATGATGGTCTGCTGGGTCACGTTAATGGCCACGCCGAGGACGGCGCAGTTGGTCGTGATCAGCGGCAGAAAGACGCCAAGGGCGCGGTAGAGCGAAGGGCTCACCTTCTTGAGTATGATCTCCACCATCTGTACCAAGCTGGCGATGACGAGGATGAAGACGATAGTCTGCATATAGGTGATCTCCAGTGGCACAAGGACGTATTTCTGAAGCAGGGAGGTGACCAGCGTGGCCAAGGCCATGACGAAGGTGACGGCCGCGCCCATGCCTAAGGCTGTGTTTACCTTGCTGGAAACGCCCAGAAACGGGCATATACCGAGGAACTGCACCAAAATGATGTTGTTGACCAGCACAGCTCCGATTATCATTAAAATGTATTCCATTATTCTGTTGTTTTCGATTATTTAATGTAGTTTCGTATTTGGCAGCGCCATTCCGTCCGACGATAGGAGGACGGAATCGCCGACTGGCTACGGAGCGCTGCTCCGTTACGCCGCCTCGTGTTTCTTTTTCTCCTCTCTCTTATTCACGAAATAGCGTACGGCGGCCATCACGAATCCGAAGACGATGAAGGCGCCGGGGGCGAGCACGAAAATCAGCATGTTGTACTCCGCAGGGATGAACTGGAAGCCGAGGAAAGAGCCGGAACCGAGGATCTCGCGGATGCCGCCGATGAGCACCAGCGCGATGGTGAAGCCGATGCCCATGCCGAGACCGTCTAAAATGGAGTCAACCACGGAGTTCTTGTTGGCGAAGGCCTCTGCGCGGCCCAACACGATGCAGTTCACCACAATCAACGGGATGAACACACCCAGACTGGCGGACAGGGCGGGTAGGAAACCTTGGATTAACAGGTCGATCATGCTGACAAAAGTGGCAATGATGACGATGTAACTCGGAATACGCACCTTGTCGGGGATGACGTTTTTCAGTGCCGAGATAATGATGTTGGACATCAGCAGCACGAAGGTCGTGGCCGCGCCCATACCCAAGGCGTTGGTCACCGAGGTGGTGACGGCCAGCGTCGGACAGCAGCCCAACACGAGAATCAAGGTCGGGTTTTCTTTGAAAAAGCCCTTGGTCAGTATGTTTAATTTGCTGTTACTCATGATAATCCTCCTTTATTTTCATAAAAATGTCGTAAGCGCGCTGAATGGCGTCACAGTAGGCACGCGACGAAATCGTAGCAGCCGTGATGGCATCGACATCGCCGCCGTCTTTCTTCACCACCAGCTTGAAATCCGCAGGATTTTGGTGATTGAACTGGAGGGCGAAATCGCTTTTGTTTTTGTTGATTTTGTCACCCAGTCCCGGTGTTTCACCCGCCTTGATGACCTCGGTGTTGACAATTGTGCCTTCTGCGTCGAAGCCGACCATCAGGTCGAAACGGCCTGCGAAGGCTTTTTTGGTGTAGGTCTCAATGCCGGCGCCGCAGAGTTCGCCGTTCTCGCCTATAGCCAGGTGGACGGGGATTTCCTCATTGTCGGCATCTTTGATTATGGTGTCACGCACAGAGCCAGTATAATCGGGCAACACGGCCTGCAGCGCTTTTTCTTTCTTTTCCCGTTGACCCTTCTCGATGGGGTCCTTGGTGAGGGCATAGACCCCGGTGAGGGCCAGGCCCGCGATCAGTGCGATGCTTGTCAGCACAATCACTAACCGCCATATTGATGCATCTTTCTTTGCTGTCATAATCGGAAATTTTGAAGGTTAACGGTCGGCGAATTGTCTGGGTTTGAAGCGTTTGTTAATCAACGGCACTACGGCGTTCATCAGCAGGATGGAGAAGGATACACCCTCGGGGTAGGCGCCGAAAAGGCGGATGATAATGGTGAGCAGGCCGCAGCCGCAGCCGAACACGATCATGCCCCACGGGGAGGTAGGAGAGGTCACCATGTCAGTGGCCATGAAGCAAGCGCCGAGGATGAGGCCGCCGGCGAGCAGGTGGATGACCGGGCTGACATACACTTCCGGGTTCACTAAGTGGAAGATGCCTGCCACGATGAAGGCGGTAGCCAAGAACGACACGGGAATGTGCCAGGTGATGATGCGTTTCCAAAGCAGGAAAGCCGCGCCGATAAGCAGGGCGATAGCCGACACTTCACCGAAACTGCCGCCCATCTGGCCGATGAGCATGTCAACGTATGACGGAATCTGCGTCACGTCGCCGCCTTCCTTGATGATGCCGAGGACGGTGGGACCGGTCACTGCGTCGGCGAAGCCCCAGACGGGCGTCGGCACAGGCCAGGTGGTCATCTGCACCGGAAAGGCGATGAGCAGCGTGACACGCGCCACCAAGGCGGGGTTGAACGGGTTATGACCCAGACCGCCGAAGGGCATCTTGGCGATACCGATGGCGACAATCGCACCCACCACCATGATCCAAATCGGAAGGTTCGAAGGTACGTTGAAGGCCAGTAGCAGACCGGTCACCACGGCCGAACCGTCGTCAATGGTCGGCTTGCAGTGCATCATGAACCGTTGAATGAGGTACTCGAAGAGCACGCAGCACCCCACTGACACAATCGTCAGGATGATGACGCGTAGCCCGAAATAAAAAATAGATACCAGCAGCGCCGGTACCAGCGCAAGGACCACCGACCACATAATCTTCTTCACAGACTCGTCGCTGTGCACGTGCGGTGATCCGGAAATGTGTAACAATTTATCCATTGTGGTTGATTTTATTGAATTCTAATTTTCAAAATAATCAAACCGCAAAAGTACATTTTTTTTGTAAATGGTGTTTTTTGAATTTTCCTTTTTGAAATATTTGCAGAGACGCGCTTTGTATTATTGTAGAGACGCGCCATGGCACGTCTCTACAAATTATCGGATCAGCGTGACGGAACCGGTGCGGGACATTATTTCATCCGGTGTGCCGATACGGGCATAGTTGATTTTCCACAGATAGACGCCTTGCGGCGCGGGTTTGCCGCCAACGGTGCCGTCCCAGCCCACCTCGGGGTTGTTGGTGTAGAAAATCAGTTCGCCGGTACGCGCGTAAATCACAAATTCATAGTTCGTTATGTCATTGATTCTGGGCAGAAACACCTCGTTCATGCCGTCGTTGTTCGGGGTGAACGCGCTAGGCACAAAGAAGGCGTAGTTGTCCTCCACGGGCACCACCTGTATGGTGTCATCGCTGCAGCCGTCGCTGTTGGTGATTGTCAGGTGTATCGTCATCAGGTCGCTTTCCTGCAGATGGTAGGCGTGCGATGGCTCCTGCAGAGAGGAGGAGTGTCCGTCGCCGAAGTTCCAGACATAGTTGGTAATGTTCTGGCCTGTAGAGAGGTCGTAGAAAAAGACCTCTTCGCCGTTTTCGGGTTCCGCCGGACTAAAGGTGAAGTCGGCGTGCGGGAAACCGGAAACATGCACGATGTTTTCCATCACCAAGGTGTCGCTGCATCCAGGTGCACTTGTAACGACCAATGACACAGAGTAGTAGCCTTCGTCGGGCAGCGAGGTGTGCAGGGTCGTGGCGGAATCGGTGTAAGTGTAGCTGCTGTCGTTGTAGATGTCCCAGTGCAAGGTGGCGTATTCGGGACTGTATTGAGCCTGCCAGGTCACGGGTAGCGGTTGGCAGCCGTGGTCGGGTGTATAAGTGATGGACATTTCAGGCTTCGGCACGATGGTTACCTCAACGGAGGCCGTGTCAGCCATACAGTTCCACCGGTCAGCGGCCACGACTTGGTAATTGCTGTTGGAGGTGATATGGCATCCTGTGGCCAATTGGTCGGGATTGGTGATGTCCGTGGCGGGAATCCATTCGTAATGGAGCGAGTTGGAACCGCGAACCTTCTCCACTTCCATATATTCCACTACGTCGCAAGCGGTGAAAGCGGTGTCACGAAGACGAACACTGTCGTTGGCAACCAAATGTAATATAATTGTATCGATTTTTTGTAAATAGGGCATCAAATTGGCGTACCCGTCGCAACCTTGTGTGACGATGTATAGCCGCGCCTCCTTCACTTGGTCAGGATTCGAGAACTGTACGGTGGGCAGCATTCTGACCTGCACCAATTGTGAAGTGTTTCCGGGAGGAAAGTTGAAACTGTTGTTTTCGACGTCGATGGTGTCCCCGTTAGGTTTGATTAGGGAGTAATCCACATTGAGTACGGCATCGCCGCCGGTCTGAATAATGATGGCGGTGGTGGCGGTGATAGCGGGGCGCTCAATCGAGAAAGTGAGGTTCAGGTCGCGGCAGTTCTGTATTAGCGTGTCACCCCCTGCTTCGGTTGACCAATCCTCAGTCACCTGAACGTGAGGACTGTAGAAACTGCCCTCTTCGAGAAATACCCCCGAATCATAGGCGTTGTCGCCCACATTGGCTACGGCCAGTTTCATGTGGTAGGTCTGGCAGCTGTAGATGACGGCCTGCGCCGCCAGTGAGGTAGTATAGCCGTCGTATTGGATACCGTTGGTGTTGCCGTAGTTGCAAATGAAATAGGATGAGTTGGAAGGGCTTGTGCCCGGACCGCCACTGGACGATGAGTGATATCCGTGGTTAACATTGTTGATAGCCACCGCCGTGCCGTTGGGATTCGACGCAGTGACACTTCCAGGAATAATGGCCACGTTCTTCGTGGTGGTCATGTTGGTTGCAGGGTCAATACCTGTCAGGAGGAAGGCGAACACATCATTGTAGCCGGTGTTCACAAACTCACAATATTCCTCCGAGCCGAACACGTAGTTGAAACAGAACTCGTCGGCCATGGCGATGAAGTCAAATTCTAACGATGCGGATTTTTTGACCGTGTTCGTGGCGTATGTGCTTAGCGCGGACTCGATGTAACCGGGATTGACCTCGCTGGATGCAGAGGTTGAGTTGTTTGGTCCCGCCGCAACAGAGACGTTTCCAGTGGTCATCACCAAACCCGTGGCAAATGGAAAGTTGGTGAATCCGTTGCGGTTAAAAGTGCCAATTTGCGGGGATGAGACATTGCCCGTCTGGTTGTTGAATTTGGCCGCTTGGGAGGCGTCGAAAACGTCGGGGTAGGGGCAGCCGGAAAGCAGCACCCCGTCACCCGCCAGGTGCGACTGGATGATGCTGTGAATTGAAGTGCCCTGGAGGGACGTCACAGACAGGTTCGGACTCTGCGCGGCGACGAATATCGCTGTTGCTAAACTAATTGTCAATAAGAGGAATCGTTTCATAATTTATGTTAACGAAAAAAAAGCGAAAACGTTGCAAAAAAAGTTACTCCACCTCAATTTCGTCTACAAACACCCAGGCGGGGAATCCGTGGCCGGTGTGCCCCTCGGGCAGTTGATGTCCGGTTATACGTACTCGTAAATATCTGGTAGTCAGTGTTTTAAAGCCCAGTGCGTAGTCTTCGATAGCGCTGTCACTGCCCCATGCGGCCAACGGATATTCTTTCATCGCCACTTCGCGGAAGTTTTCGCCATCCTCGGAGACACTGACGGTGACGGATTGCGGGTTGTAAATCCAGTCGTTGATGTTGAGAATGGTGTGGAATGAAACTTTCTGTATGTCAGTGGGTTGTAGTAAGTCGATGGTGGCTTCCAATGGGGTGCCCCAGAATCCGATCCAACGGCCGGTACGGTAGTTCGTGCTGCCGTGCAGCCCGTCAATGAGGGTGGGTGCGCCGGCGTATGCATAATTCTCGTGCGGTTGCTCTTTAAGGGTTATCGGTTTCATCGATGACTTGGAGAAACGGAACTGCGTTTTGTACTCCGAGGTTTCTCCATCGGGACGAATCAGAATTGCGTGAAAATCAGTATTTTCTCTAATTTCCACCGGTTGGGTGTAAACTTCCCCGCGCTTGGGGTTGCTTCCGTCGAGGGAGTAGCGGATTTCGCCGTCGCCGAATTTGGAGAGGGAGACGGTGATGCAGCCCTCGTCGTAGTCGGGCACCACCTCGGCCTGGAGGTCAAAGATGTGGCGGGCGTAGTGGTAGCCGCAGGCATCGTATAGTTTCGCCATTTTGAAGCAACGTTTTACAAAATCTTGATAATCATATTGTTGAGGTTTGCACCATTGCAGTTCAGCGAGGGCTGCCATGCGTGGTAAGGCGTCGTATTCCACGTCTCTGTAGCTGTGAACATATTCGCCCCAGAGGCAAGCCTGCAGTCCGATGATGTGTTTTTTCTGCCTCTCGTTCAGTTCGTCGGGCAGGGGGCGGAACGAGTAGACGCGTTCTACGGGCAGGTAGCCGTCGGCGGCGACGGGTTCCTCCTCAGGGGTGAGCGACTGTCCCTGGCTGAAATAGAGGTAGTCGCCGGGAGCCATCACCACATCGTGTCCTTTCTTGGCGGCGGTGATGCCGCCGGAGGTGCCGCGCCAACTCATGATCATGGCGCTCTTGCTGATATTGCCCTCCAGGATTTCGTCCCAGCCGATAATTCGGCGACCGCGCGCTTTCACCGTCTTCTCCATGCGGTTCATCACGTAACTTTGCAGGTAGTCCTCAGCGGAAAATTTGCTGTCGCCGTGCAGTCCAAGTTGTTGGATTTTGGCCTGGCATTTGGGGCACTCCTTCCATCGGGTCTTGGGACATTCGTCGCCGCCGATGTGGATGATGTCGGACGGGAAGACGTCCATCACCTCGTTGAGGACATCTTCGAGGAAGCGCATGGCGGTTTCGTTGCCGGCGCAGATCACTTCGTCGGAGACGCCCCATCGGCGCCACACCTCGTAGGGGCCTCCGGTGCATCCGAAGGCGGGGCAGGCGGCCAGCGCGGCCTGCATGTGTCCGGGCAGGTCAATTTCGGGGATGATTGTGATATGCCGTTCAGCGGCGTAGGCCACGAGGTCGCGCAACTGCTCTTGGGTGTAGAAGCCTCCGTGGCGGATGGTGTCGTAGCTGTTGGTGTTGCGTCCGAGCACGGTGCCGCTGCGCCATGCACCGGTGTAAGTGAGTTCCGGATAGCGTTTGATTTCCATGCGCCAGCCTTGGTCATCGGTGAGGTGGAGGTGGAATTTGTTGATCTGATGGAGCGCCATCATGTCGAGATAGCGTTTCACGGAGTCGATGGGGATGAAGTGGCGGCTCACGTCGAGGTGCATGCCTCGGTAGGCGAACTGCGGACAGGCGCTCACCGTGCCGGCGGGGAAGCGCACAATGTCGGCATCCTCACCGGCGGGCATGCTCTTTCGGAGGGTCTGCACGCCGTAGAAGACGCCGGCGCGGTCGGCACCGCGAATGACGATCTTGTTGGAGGAGATGTCGATCCGGTAGGATTCGGGGGAACTGCACGCATTGGTGTCGATGACCAGGTAGAGGCCGGCGGCGGTCTTTTGTACCATCGGTCTCAGTTGGAGTTCAACGTCCATGAGTTCCGTGAGGTACTCGGCCAGGAACTTGGCCTCGCGTTTAAGGCTGTCGGCTTCGGCGTAGAAGATGATGGAGGTTTCGGTCAGTTCGAAGGGGGCCTCCTTCTCCAGCGCGATCTCGGTCGGCAGCGGGATGACATGATAGTCGGCCTCGGCGACATGCTGCTTGCATCCGCCAAACGCTATTCCGGTGCATAATGCCACCAGTAAAGTCCAAAATTTAACGTGCAGTTTTGCCATAATCGTAGGATTGGATTTCTGAGCGGCAAAAATACAATTTTAATGGTTAATGGTTAACATTTAATGGTTAAGGGTTAACGGTTAATGGTTAACGCGGTTTAGTGGTTTAGCGGTTTAAGGGTTTATTGGTTACTCAGACTTAAGACTTAAGACTTGAGACTTAAGACTTAAGACTTGAGACTTGAGACTTGGGACTTGAGACTTGAGACTTGAGACTTGAGACTTGAGACTTGAGACTTGAGACTTGGGACTTGAGACTTGAGACTTAAGACTTGAGACTTGGGACTTGAGACTTAAGACTTTGAAACTTGAAACTACTACTGATGCGATATTTCACCATTTTTTGTTGAACAGAGTGAAAACTTCGTATGATATACTTTTCCCAGCCGCACGCAGTGGCGGCGCGAGCCAAATTCCCCTTCCCCAGGGAAGGGGTGGCCGCAGGCCGGGGTAGGGGGTGTCTGCAATTGCCGTCAGACCGTAGGGAGGCGACGTTTCCAAACGTCGCGCAAAATCATGGACTCGTTAGGGGTGAGGACTCGGTGCAGACAATTCGGCTAATTTCCTGAATCTCATCCAGGCAGACGCCTGTAAGACCGGCCACCTGCACGGGGGCAAGGCCGTTCTTGAGCATCCTGCCGATGAGCTCGCGACGGCCTTGCTGCAGTCCTTGCTGCAGTCCTTGTTCAATTCCTTGTTCAATTCCTTGTTCGATTCCTTGTTCTATTCCTTGCTGCATTCCTTGTTGCATTCCTTGCTGCATTCCTTGCTGCATCCCTTGCTGCATCCCCTGTTCGATTCCCTGTTGCAATCCCTGCTCTATTCCTTCCTGCAATCCTCGCTCATATCCTGCCTGTTCGGCGTCGTCGCGTTCGCACTCGACCATCTCCCGCACATCGTCGTAATCCATCAAACTTTTGACATAATCCTGTTTTTCCATATTGGTGAAATTTGTTATTTGACATTCCTCATAGAAGCGCATCTGCATGGGAGTCAGGGAGTTTATGTTCCGCTCGGGCAGGTATACCACATTGGTAAACATATAGAGCAGCAGGTTGCGCTCGTCACCCATATTCAATGTCTCCAATTGCGCTGCAAATTTACTCAATTCGATAAAATAGTAAACAATGTTTTTGGAATAAATTTCATTGTCGTCGTCTTTGAGATACACTTTCCAGAAGAACCGCTCGCGGCCCTTGAACTCTTGCATGTCGTAACCCATCAGATTTATGGAGTATACGTGCGGAATGTGTTTGTAGTATTTGTCCTCCTTGTCGAGATTGTTCACGGTGGCGAGGCTGGTGTAGACCCGCAGCCGGTCCGCGTAGTTTCCTTGTCTCCCGTTCTGCATCTCCACGATGAAGCGGTCTCCGTTCTGGTTCGTGCAGTAAAGGTCGAAGCGCACGAACTTGTCGTCCTTGCTGATACCGAGTAATTCTGTGGGGAGGTAAGTGACTTCGGTGACCACACCCACGTCCTCGGCGATGAAGGTGTTGAGAAGATGGATCAGGATGTCCTTGTTTCGCTCCGAGGCCAGCAGTCTTTTAAATCCGAAGTCGGAGAGCGGGTCGATGACTTTGAGGTTGTGTTCCTTGATGTAGGCTTCTGTCTCTTTCAAGGTTGGGCGTTTTATTCTGGTGTCTCTTGGTGTTTCCTTTTGTTGCTGAGATTTCGCTCCCCGATTCTTTTGTTTTCTTGTTTGTTTTGCCATTTTTTTTCTTTTCGTTTTTGGTGAATAATTTGTTAATTCTGGTTGAATGGGTTTCCCGTAGAGACGCGCCATGGCACGTCTCTACAGAGCCGTTAATTTCGTCTGCAAATATACAACGGAAAAACACGTTTGTCAAGGGTTTTTGAAAATATTTTTATAGCCTGATAATCAATCTTTTATCAAAAATTTAGAAATAATATTAATAATATTCTAACAATTGATTATAAAATTATAGTAATGTTTCGCAGGATTTTGGGTTAACGGTTGATGGTTTAGTGGTTTAGCGGTTTAAGGGTTTATTGGTTATTCAGACTTAAGACTTGAGACTTGGGACTTGAGACTTGAGACTTGAGACTTGGGACTTGAGACTTGAGACTTGAGACTTGGGACTTGAGACTTAAGACTTTGAAACTTGAAACTACTACTGATGCGATATTTCACCATGCGCAGCGCATATCCGGCTGTGATGTTCCAAATATGATTGTATATGGCGGTGGCCATGAGATACACGAATACTGTATGAAACACTCGTTGCTGTATGTTACCGATTTTATGACGGAGAAAGGAGAATGTGACAATGGCTAAAGATTATGGCGGCGACCGCATGGTGGAGCAACATGCCCAGCCCTATGCCGACGTGAAGAAGAAGGTGGAGGAGATGAAAGCCTCAGGAAAATACTCCGAGGTGGAGATGACCAGCAATGGCGGTATCTATGCGGTTGAGAAAGGCAAAGCCCGCCACAAGCCCGAAGAGAAGGAAGCCGCCAAACACATGGCCAAGGCTGGATACCAGGTGACGTTGAAGGATGAAACAGGTCAAGTTAGAACACCTGATGGTAAAGTCTTTTCGTTAACGTTTGAACAACGGACGCCCAATACTGGCGGTGCTCGTACTGTATTAAAAGCAATGGAACATGCAAGACGAAAACCTGCTGATGTCGTTGTGATTTACGATAAGCATTCGGTGTATCATCGTGATGTGATAGAACACGGAATCTCACTCTATGAGCAGCATATAAGCAACTATCGTTTTAAAAGAATAATCGTGATTTCAAAATCTGGGAATGTATATGAGCACAGTCACAATATTTAAAAAGCAAGGGACAGTGCAGGTTGGCCTTGCAACGAACATACCAGGTATAGGACTAACACCTACGATCTCGCGGGGGATTACCTGCATTCCGACCCGCACCCGTTCCGA